>ENA-OREN01000492-OREN01000492.1-marine-metagenome-genome-assembly--contig:-NODE-492-length-57621-cov-8.397591_pt1 | contig 57621 bp, 57 predicted proteins | sample MGYA00248624_ERZ508555 | MGnify/ENA primary metagenome ERZ508555 (study PRJEB26222, sample SAMN06267773) | marine metagenome | isolation source: Saanich Inlet, British Columbia, Canada | place... | reverse complement strand
TAATTAAATCTGCTCCAGAGATGTTCAATGCATTTTGAATTGGATCATTTATTCGTGGCATTTTGTCGGCTGAAGAAACAAATATTGTTTTCTCTCCTCGGATTAAACCAATCGATTTATATTCATTGCTGATATTTGTCGGCCGGGTACTAACAATAGAAAGATTTCCAATATTTTGACTACAACCGGATAAGATGATAGATGATATCAATAGAATTTTTTTCATCACAGAAATATGATTTGACTTTCCATAAGCTAGTTTACAACATTCAGATTTGAAAAATGTAGTTTAGAGTGCGTGTCAGTGTTTTTTGGACTTTTCGCATTGATATCACACAAACTAAAAATCTATGAAGGTGGGGTTTAATTCAATAATTCTTCTCATTTTTAAACGAAAAGAGATAGTCTTTCAACTCTCCAAATCAGACTACTACTATACCTTTTGTCTCTAATTCTTTTACACACTCATTAAATACTTTCTTACTTTCGCTAGGTTCAAATCCATCCATTGCATCATCTAACTTTTTCGAACATCTAATTTTTACATCTAGCATTTCTCCAGTTTCATCATCAAGCATTTGAAATTTTTTCACCTTACTGATTACTGTGTCTCCCTTTCCAAATTTCTTATTTGAATGCTTTTTTTCGAGTGAAAGCATATCATAAATGAAAAAATCGTATTTAGCACCATTTGTTATGGTTTTTCTTTTAGTAATATTTATATCTTCGTAAAACATATTATCCTTCCATTGAAAATTTTATTGGTATTATGTTACGGTTTATCATCCCCAAATCCAACTATCATACTAAAAATAAAAAAAAACACTAATATGGGGCGGTGAGTAATAGTGGAATCCAGTTAATTATCATTGCCAATTTTTTCATTTAACATTTTTCGAAAATTTCCGTTTACTGTGAAATTATGTCCTCTCTCACCATGAATACTGTCCACTGAATGATGATATTTATTTATATGACGAACAAATTCTTTAATATTAATTTCTACATCATTACCTGTATTGTCTTTTATAATAACTATATCCTTCATTTTCACATCTATCGGTTTGATCCTTCGTTCATCGAGATCCGGCAATAAATATAGCTTCCCTAGATTTTTTTGTTCATATGCTCCGCAATCAACCTTCCTACCCCAGGGCTCCCAACACTCGCTATTAATTAAATTATTTTTATCATAAGTCTGTTTTCTTGGCCAGTAAAATGGCTTACTTTTGATATATTTTGGTTCTGTGAGCCAATCAAAATCATTGTATATATTATCATTATAATACCATTCACCTGTTTTCTCTCCATTAGAATATTGTCCTTTAAGAAGCATATCTTCTCTGGGATACGAGTAATTATGTATATAGTCAAAACGCTCTAAATTCGCCTTGTGAACTATTATAGACCCATGTCTTATTCCATCACGATAATCAATACTTGTTATTATTTGTAAATCTGAATCTTCCCACGCATGATTCTCATGATTTTTGTCTGGTTCTATCCACGTCCAGTTACCCTCTTTTTTGTTATGAATGTATAGACCCATGATACCTGGTAACATTCCTCTGCTATCATAATATTGTATAAAATTACCATTTTTTAATCCGTCAACAATCGTGCATTCGGCAACTTTATAATTATTTAGATTTTTAGAATAAATTTTTAACCTTCCTGTAAAAGGTTGATTACTAATCTCACTATACCAGATTTCTTTACTTTTAAATAGGTTTTCAGGTTGAAATAGAAATCTCTCCTTATAACGATCTAAAGTTTCTAATTCATCAATGTGCTGTGCCCATGCAAATCCAATAAACAGCAGTAGTGTGATGCGTTTAATCATATCCAAATCTACCCTTTATTCTACTAACTAAAAACCCCACGAATATGGGGCAAGGCTTTAGTTTTGTAATATGCTTTGTGTATATAATAAGCTATTTTTTCAGTCATTAACTATTATCAGCTACTTTTCCTGAATCATCTTTGTTTTTCTTATCATCAGTCATTTTTAGCATATCCATTTTCTTTTGTTTTTCTTCTCTTATCATGGTTATGTAGGATTTCTTATCTTTCGTTTTCTTAGGTGATGTTTGATGATATTTCATTTTCTTCTTATGCCAGTACCCAGTATTCTTTCCAATATTTTGTGAGTGAACCCTTAGTTCAGGTGGTAATCCGAGGTAAGGGGGATGCGGAGTCCCACATGTTCACCCGTTCCTTCGAATTCACCCACAATTCTTTAGAATATTGCCTAGATGGAATTACTAAATACTACAGTATAAAGTGTTTCTTTTTATAATAATACACTAAATATATTATTTATTTTCTAATTCATGTGCAGATAATTTAGTTAATTATTTACATCAGTGTCAGTCATTTCTAATAAATATTTCCCATCATTCCAGAAACTAAAAACCCCACGAATGTGGGGCTTTATTTTTATTTAGTGATAATTCAGTTTTATTCTTTTCCATCTCTTTTCAATCTTTTGGCTAACTTCTTTTCTTTAGCTGTTTTTAATGGTTTTTTCTTTTCACTTTTTTTAGCATCTTTTCCTTTTCCCATCATATTCCCTTTTATTTAATTAACAATAAATGTCATATTACAAATATACTATTATATCGAATTTATAACTGGTTTTTAAAAGAATAAGAATCAAAATTTTTAATTACGAATATCTTTTCTACCATCCTTTGAATAGAATTTTCTGGATTTAATCCTATAACCTCATCTATAGGAATCCAAGCTACATCATATGATTCATCGCTGATGGTTATTTTGCTAGAAATAGGATCAGCTTCTAGTAAAAATCGGATGTCATAATGTTTATGTGATGGTTCGTTCATATGTTTAGGTATATCGTGTATATCTAAATCAAATATTTCATTACTCAAAATCTTGAAATATTGAATTCCAGATTCCTCTTTTGCTTCACGCAATGCAACTTTGAGCAAGTCATTCTCACCATCAGCATGCCCCCCTAACTGTAGCCACATCTCCAGTTTTTTGTGATGTGTCATCAATATTTCTTCTTTATCTGGACTCACAATCCATGCAGAGCCAGTAAAGTGTCCATCATAATTATCTTTTAAAAAGCACCCATCAGTTTTTAGGAAACTCAACATTTCAAAAGCTGAATTTTCTTTTGGATTTTTATGGGTATAATTTTTGATTAATTCCTTTAGAGATTTCATGATCTAATATTCCTAAAACTACCCTTAATCCCGCAAACAAAAAAGATCACGAATGTGGGGCTTGATGATTAACGATAGGAAAATCAAATTAGTAACTTATTACTATATCAAGTGAATTATCTTCATTATAATAAGTCCATTTCCCAACTCGTTCTTGATTGTTGAGATTTCCAGCCTCTCTCTTTTCACCATTGGGATACCAATATTCCCACAATCCATCTCGATTACCATGTTTGTAGTATCCTTTACTTTCAATAATATCTGGGCCAAAATTTTCGTACCAATAGGTCCAGTTTCCATCTTTTATACCATTTAAGTATGTACCTTTACTTTTCTTTGATCCACTCATAAAATAGTTTATTGCTTTGCCTGTAAATGCTTCACCTGGGCCAAATATTTTTATAATATATTTTGGTTTATACATTAGTCCACCTTTTTTAATTAATTTTTTTACATCAATAGGTGGACCAGTCATAAGATATTCTTTTGGGTTGTTCTTTGGACCAATGCCAATGGGGAAAACTGGAGAATAGTTATCGGTTAAATAATAATCATCTAACGCGCCTTGAGTATAATCATCGGTTAAATAATCACCTAACTCGCCTTGAGAATAATCTTCCCGAGCATATCTCTTTTGATTTGATGCACAGCCAACAAATAATATTAATAACGATATATATCTAATCATATTCAAATCTACACAACATCCCATAAACAAAAAACCCCACTAATGTGGGGCTTCCAGCACCTAATGGGAATAGGATTTAATCATCATTTTTTGATTCTTTTTTACCGCCATGGTCTGATATCAATTTCCAACTACCTTTAACATTCATAAGAATATCTGTCCACCTACCTTTTGAAGTTGTGGATTTTTCAGATTCTTTATTCTTTTCAATTGTCATATAGTAATAATGTACAATTGCAATATCATCGTATATTTGAACTCCGATTGGATTAATATTCCAAAAAAGGACATCATCTTTACCCCAATTGTAATCAATCCATTTGGATATCATTGATTTATTACTTAGTGCTTCATTATTTTTGTTCCATCCTTTATATGAATCATGAAAAGTATCTTTCCATGCTTTCTTATCTTTATTAGACAGCGACCAATAATTATTTACTGCATCTATTACCTTTTCCTCTGCTTTTGAAAATGTCTGTGCATTCAGAATACATCCTAAGGCAGTAAAAATGATGATTAGTGATAATTTATTTTTCATTTAATATCTCCTTTATTTATTACAGTTTAATTTAGCAATAAATCTGCTAAAATATTATCTGATTTAATTGTGTAAAAACCTACAAACAAAAAACCCCACTAATGTGGGGCTATTTTTTCTATCTGTTAATTAACTATTTCCCATTCATTATTATTTACCAATATTGACTCTTCAAAATCAATAGGTGTACTAAAACCTGTGCTAAGACCCACAACTAATCCAGATATGCCGCCTGCAACTCCAAAGAGAGCACCCATTACTCCTCTATATGCATCATCCCTAACAATAATCATCCCCAAAACAAATCCTCCAAGAGTACCCAATACTGCACCTGTAGTTCCATATTCAACAGATTTATGACCAATTCCCCTACTTATCTCCTTGATATCCTTATAATAAATATTATTCTTCTTTTTTCCACTAACTATAATTTCTTTTTTTAATATAGAAATTTTATAATACATACCAATCACAAGATTCCCATCTATAGTGATAACTTTTATATTTTCACCTGGATTTATTAATATTTCATCATCACTCTTCTTTAGAATGATGGGATTTTTTTTAAAAGATAAAATTCCATCTAACCGAGAGACTTTTTCTTCATTACCGCTTGTCTCTTTGGGTTTGCCAGTATTAGAGTCATAATCTTGACCACAAACAATTCCAAGAACCAGCAAGATGGATATTATTTTCCGAATCATTTTCAATTTTCTTTTGTTTTAGACTTCTATAATCTACCCATCATCCTATAAAAAAAATACTACAAGAATGTATGTCATCCTTTTTCTTTTGCACTACCCCGCCTTGCTTGCCCTCTACCCTAACACTTTTTAGTTGAAACTGAATAGCCAGTGACATGACCAGTGGTTTCAGTACAATACAGGGCTTTTTATCATTAACCAAGGCTATAAGCAATAAACCCCGCTTATGCAGGGTTTATGGTCAATTAAAGTGCGGAGAGGGAGAGATTCGAACTCTCGATGCGGCTATAAACCGCATACCCACTTAGCAGGCGGGCGCCTTCAGCCACTCGGCCACCTCTCCATTAATTATAAAATATTGGGTTGAAAATTTACCTAATAATTTTTCTGTGCCAAACCATTATGCTCGGACAAACTGCTTACCACCAATTTGCTGAACTGCATTTTTTAATTCAAGTTTTAGCAAGATCTGCAACAGGGCTGTGATATTCATATCAACGGAATTTGCCAATTCATCAATATGAACAGGATCATGTCCCAAATTTTGTATTATTATTCGTTCATCGTCAGTCAATTCAATTGAAATCTGTTTTTGCACACTTTTAACAGGATTAAATAATCGCGGATTTATCTCACGGATAATCTCTTCTCCGCTGTAAACAGGTATTGCTCCATTACGGATAAGGCGATTCGCACCTACACTTTGTTTATCTGTAATTCTTCCGGGGACAGAAAAAATATCCCGATTTTGATCCACTGCGTTTAGAGCCGTTAAAATCGCACCACTTCTATCTCCTGCCTCCACCACTACTGTGGCATGAGCTAATCCAGAAATAATTCTGTTCCGTTGTGGAAAATTTCCACGATCCGGTTTTGTCCCCAATTTAAACTCACTGATCAGAGTCCCTTTTTCACAAATCTCTTCTGTTAGTCTTTTATTTTCAGCAGGATAAATCACATCTATCCCCGACCCTAATACTGAAATAGTCCTACCACCACCTTCAACAGTTGTTCTATGGGCAATCGTGTCTATTCCACGTGCCAAGCCACTTACGATGGTAATATTATTAGAAATAAGGTCTGATGTAAGTTTCTGTGTCACAGATTTACCATAAGATGTAAACCGCCGTGTGCCAACAATCGCAACAACATCTTCTTTATACTGCAGTGGCTGGCCTTTGCAATACAATATCACTGGCGGGTTGTAAATCTTTTTCAGTAGCATTGGATAATGATCATCCCAAAATGAAACAATTGAAATTCCAAATTTTGATGCTGCTTCTAATTCCTGAATTCCAAAATCAAAATCATTATAATTTTTTATCTGTTGCGCAGATTTCTTATCAATCCCATTAACAGTACATAATTCTTTGATAGATAATTCAAACGGATTGATATCCACGCCCATGTTTGAGACTAATAAGCGAACCCTATATCGTCCAATTTTGGGCACATTCAAGAGGTTTATCAGGTGTTTCAAATCCAATTATTGTACCGCTTTTGACAATGCTGAAATAAGAGTTCCCAAACCATCACCAGATACAGCTGAAATGACTAGAATATCTTGGTCAAATTCTTCCCATTCTTCTGCTAATTCATTTCCAATATCAGATTTTGTGCGGCAAATCAAAACAGGCTTTATATCCAAATCCGGATTGAACTGAAGAATCTCATTTTCCAATGTTTTAAAAGATTGAAAGGGTGTTTCATCAGTCCCATCAATCAAATAAAGTAAAATTTTATTACGTTCAATATGTTTTAAGAACTGATGGCCCAATCCCTTTCCATCACTGGCCCCTTCAATCAAACCGGGAATATCCGCCATGACAAAGGAACTATAATCACCATATTTCACAATTCCCAAATTCGGTTCAAGTGTCGTGAAAGGATAATCGGCGATTTTTGGTCGCGCAGCAGAAATTCTAGATAGTAAGGTTGATTTTCCAGCATTGGGTAGCCCCACCAATCCAACATCAGCCAGTACCTTTAATTCAATTTCATAATGTCCTGTTTCTCCAGGTAATCCCGGCTGGGCTTTGCGTGGTGCCCTGTTGGTGGCTGTTTTAAAACGGATATTACCTTTCCCGCCTATCCCACCCTTACAAACAATAATTTCTTCGCCATTCTCAACAAGATCTGCTACAATAGTATGGTCACCTTTCTTCCGGATCAAAGTTCCTACGGGTACAAGGACAGTTACATCTTTGCCACCCTTCCCGGCTTTTCTGGAACCGCCGCCGGCACCACCATCATCTGCTTTATATTTTCGCCTGTATCTTACATCCTGAAGGGTATGCAAATTCGCATCTGCTTTAAAGTAGATATGGCCACCCCGACCACCGTCACCACCGTCTGGGCCACCTTTAGGGACGAATTTTTCCCGTCGGAAATGCACTGCACCTTTACCGCCATTCCCGGCCTGGAGTTCAACTTGCGTAAAATCGATAAACATAAATCTTTTAACGGAATTTTTCCGTTATGAATTTAAAGATGAATTTATATATCAGAAAAAATTTAGGCCATATTGGCAATAATTTCGCCACCAAACTCGGAGCATTTCAATTTAGTTGCCCCTTCCATAAGCCTATGAAAATCGTAGGTAACACGTTTTTTCCCAATCGCTCCCTTGATTCCATTTACAATTAAGTCGGCGGCTTCCTGCCAGCCCATATATTCTAACATCATTACACCTGATAAGATAACAGAGCTTGGATTCACCTGATCTTTTCCGGCATATTTTGGCGCAGTACCATGAGTTGCTTCAAAAATGGCGCGACCAGTGATATAATTTATATTTGCACCTGGGGCAATCCCAATTCCGCCTACAATTGCTGCCAATGCATCTGAAATGTAATCTCCGTTCAAATTAAGAGTGGCAATCACGTCATATTCTGCAGGGCGTAATAAAATTTGCTGTAGGAATGCATCTGCGATCACATCTTTTACAATGAGTTCTTTTCCGTCTTTTTTGATAATCTGCCATGGGCCACCATCTAGATCTGTTGCCCCGTAGTCCCTTTTCGCCACTTCATATCCCCAATCCCGAAATGCACCTTCAGTGAACTTCATGATATTCCCTTTATGGACAAGTGTTACAGAATTTCGTTCATGAGATAATGCATAATCAATGGCTGCTCGGACCAATCTTTCTGTCCCCTCTATAGAGACAGGTTTTACGCCCAAACTACATGTATCAGGGAAACGGATGTTAGTCACGCCCATTTCATTGATGAAAAATGATTTTACCTTTTCTAAGTCTTCTGTCCCTTCCATCCATTCAATACCTGCATAAATATCCTCGGTATTTTCTCTAAAAATGGTCATGTCCACCAAGTCTGGTTCCTTTACCGGTGATGGCACGCCTTCAAACCATCGCACAGGACGAACACATGCAAAAAGATCCAGTTTTTGACGAAGCGCCACATTCAAGGAGCGGATTCCACCCCCGATCGGCGTCGTTAAGGGCCCTTTAATTGCAACAAGATGATCCTGAATAGAATCAAGCGTGGCTTGTGGAAGCCATTCTCCAGTTTTATTGAAAGCTTTTTCCCCAGCTAAAACTTCAATCCATTCAATTCGTCGAGAATTGCCATAGGCTTTTTCAACTGCGTTATTAAATACATGTACGGCTGCATTCCAAATATCAGGACCAATACCATCTCCTTCTATAAAAGGAATGAATGGGCATTCCGGAACTATCAATCGTCCATTTTCCATTTTCATCTTTTGAGCGCCATTCATACTGCAGTTTCTCCCGCTTTCTTTTTGGTATCAGTTTTTGGTTTTTCTTTATTTTCTTTATTGTCCTTAGGTTGTGCGGTTTTATCCTTATTTTTATAATCTGTTAGATAAAACCCGGAACCCTTAAAAATTAGACCCGTGCCGCCACTTACAATTCGTTTTACAGCACACTTTTCCTGTTCACAATTTGGTTTTTGTGTTAAGACAGAAGATGTCATGGTTTGAAAATGTTCGAACCTCTCTCCGCATTCTGAACAAATATAGTCGTAGGTAGGCATTAAAAATGATTTATTATAGTAAAATTCTAGTATCGAAGTTAAAAATAATCAAACGGAGTATTTAGACAATAATGCTTCATTTACACAAGATGGGACAAAAGCGGAAATATCTCCACCATTTTTTACCACATCCTTTACAACCGTAGAATTCAAATGAATATATTTTTCATCAGGCATCATAAATAAGGAAGCAATGTCTGGGTTAAGATGAAAATTCATCATAGCCATCTGAAATTCAAACTCAAAATCGCTTACATGTCGAAGACCTCGAATGATGGCAATTGAATCAGAATCTTTTGCATAATCAACTACAAGCCCCGTGAATTGGTTTACTTTAATATTTTTGATATGCTTTGTTGAATCGGTTATTAAAGACAATCTTTCTTCAACAGTGAATAATGGCTCTTTTTCCACATTTATAGCAACAACAAATTCAAGAACATCAAATAATTTTGCTGCCCGAGTTGCAATATCGATATGCCCATTGTGAATAGGATCAAATGTTCCTGGATAAATAATTTTTCTCATAAGTTTGTCCAAGTTAATATTCGTGTAATTCCATAATCAGTCACATCTGCGTCTAAAAATGGAGCCTGACTCTTTTCACATTCTAGAATGAGTTTACCATTTTTATTTAAACGTTCATAAATTGTTTCTACAAGAGTTTTAAGATCAAATCGACCGTAAGGTGGGTCGGCAAAAATAAGGTCAAAAGATCTGCCTTCTTTTAAAAAGCTAAATACATCCATCTTAATAAAAGAATAATCTACCCCATGAAATTTCAGTGAGTTTTCTTTCATTAATGCTAAACTTTTTCCATGTTTTTCTACAAAAGTGACAGAGGAAGCACCTCGACTTGAAGCTTCTAATCCCATAATTCCGGAACCGGAAAAAAGATCCAAAACAGATGAATAATGAAAAGGAACCAGTTTATCAAAAATACTTTTTCTCACTCTTGATTTTGTTGGACGATATGGCATTTTTATAGACATTTTAATGGGAATGCCTTTGAATCGTCCTGCAAGGATTTTCATTCAATCTTCCAGGATAGAAACATAAAATCCAGCTCTTGGTTCGGGATGGTCAGCTTCGTTGAATAGGACAAACTTCCTGAGAAGTATCTCATCGCCGACATTGGAAATGATAGCGCTAGCTTGAAGAATATCCGCTTTATTTCTCACCCAAATGAGCATGGGCCCATATATCTGATTTTCTGTAAATACCTGTTCAAAATACTTTAAAGAATAATCAGTAAGTAATGTATCCAGTTGAATCATCAAATCCATTTTAGATAAACCACCTGTTGCCACATCTCTCGAATTTTCTGGAAGGTCAAAACTATAATACCATAAAAAGATTGTACTGTCTTGTCCCGTCGCTTCCACTGAGAAAGATGTTGGACTTACATCCAAAATATTTTCTATATTGGGATTGATGCCGCTTAAATATTCTAAACTCACAAAAGTTTTACTAATAGTGAGTGAATTATAACGATCCAGATCTGTTTGAGTTAAGATCGATAATAGAGCTGAAGTAATAGACTTGGATTGTTTCAGCAGATTATTTGATGGTAGCTGGATTCCCTTTGGCTTGGAAATTTCATTTACTGGTTCTCCCGAACGTTCAATGAAAAAACCTTTATCCACTCCAAAATATTGATTATTCAATTCTCGTTTTAATTTGAAAATATTGAACGCGATAAATAATCCAACAATTAAGATAAGCCCAAGAGCAGGCCCTCTAATTATTTGGTGAAATACCTTTTCTATAATTTCTTCCTTTTCATCTATTACTTCTGGTTCAGCAATAACATCTTCTTCCACCTGCGTTGGAATAACATTTGTAAAAAAGAAATCGACTATACCCGGTTCATCGAAAAAGTTAAAAGAATGGCCAACAGAGTGACTGGTAATCAATTGTGTTAATTGGTTTGCTTCAAATTCTGGAATACCTCCTACATGCTGATTATTAATATCCACACCCTCAAACGGCAATGGAATCCTGAGATCTGATGATTCCCATGCAGTGGTTGATTGGCGGCCCAATTTTTGTGGACAAAAAACAGGAATATCATCTAATTCAGATTCTTCCAGCCCCAATGCAGCCAAAGTAATTTCGTTTTTTTCATCTGTGGTAGAAATTACTTTTGGTACCCCTCCAGTAAATGCAACCTTACCCATGTCAAAGCGGTTATTCTGAACTTTCATAAAGTTATACTGATTGCCTATTCGCTGTATAATTGCAGCTTCCGACATGCCGGACCCATCAAGATAAAGTGAACTCACAGGCCCCATCCAATGCGGTGTGCCACCTAATTCAGTAATAGTAAGCTTAATTGTTCTTATAAGGGCATTTGAAACACTACAAACATGTATATTGGATTCATCTGGTAGATAGACTTGTCCGAAAATGGAAACAGCCTGCGAATTTGGTCTGGCTTTTTGTGATTCAAGCCAATAGATATAATCTATACTGTCTTCCCTTGAAAGATCTTGATCTGATTCTACAATGGAATGTGTAATTATTTTGTCGGGGAGACCTACAACAACCTCTTGGCCATCAAAGGGATATGTCTCTTTTGATTTACGGAGTGCTGATGCTAAAACGGAGTTTAATTCCGCTTCATCATAAATAATAGATGAGATGCTTTCTGTAAATGGAACTCGACCCAGACTCTGCAATACAAATGAATCACCATCGCGAACCCAAGCGCCACAAAGGAGAAATGTATCTGAAATAACTAAGCCAACCATATGCGCTCAGTCAGTTTAATCCCAGCTTTTTTGTCCGTCTTTAATTATACCGTGACTATTTGCCTTGAAGGAGAATAATAGATAACGGGGTTCTTTGATAGTTTCTTTTATCGGACTTGAAACTTTCAAACTAGCACCATCTTCTCCAATTTCCATTAGATAGGGAATATTAGTAAGTGGGCAATAATAATTTGAAGAATCGGGTAAATACGTTTTATAATACTCTATTGCTTCAACGCGCTTCATAGGCTCTTCTTTTACAATTTCAATGAAATTTTCATCGCTTTCATATTCAGGTAGATCTTTTTTTCGGATAAAGGATGTATCAATTCTACCTAAATCTTCTGCAAATATTGCAATTTGAACCGTAGTGTCATTGACTGTGTCCCTTCGAAAACTTTTAAATCCAAATGTTGTGTCAAATTCAAACTCAAAAGATTCGCCAATATCTATAGAAAATACCTTCCCGCCAATATTGATCTCCTGCTCACCTATGTATAATGAGTCCGCCACAATAGAATCCCTGGTTGCATTTATCAAGGCCATGGCTTCCAGAGAATTCGGATTGTAGTTTCCGGTCAAGCTTGAATAAAATACCTGAATATCATAAAGATTATTCATTCTATAACGACTTTCTTTCTGAAAATGTGCCTCTTCCTCCCAAATTGCAACTGGTACATAGATTACAATTATTAAGAAAAACGTCGCAAGTATTATTGCAATTTCAAGAAGATCAGTTTTATTTTGTTGGGACAAGTTCATATTTATCTAATTATAAGGTGATTTGTGGTTTCAACTTTTCAAGTGTCTTAGGGCCGATTCCTTTTACTTTTAAAAGATCATCAAAACTTTTAAATGGCCCGTAATCATCGCGAAATCGAATAATTCTTTCAGCAGTAACAGTTCCAATTTTTGGAAGTTTTACCAAATTCTGCTTTTTGGCAGTATTGATATTAATAATTTCTGTCTGCAGTTTAGAATCATTTTCTGTAGATAACTCAGACGAATTTAACCCTTTTCTTTTACTAGTATCATATGCTAATCTTGCTTTTTTTTCAAATGATTCCTTTTCTATTGAAGCCATGGGTTTAAAATCGTCATACAGATGGCTTCCTTGGTATAATTTTACTCCATACCCGAGCATAAGTGTACAAACTAGAAAAAGAATGACATGCTTTTCCCGTTTAGTGAACAATGTCATTAAATATCTATTTTCGATAGAGGATTTAGAATTGGTTCAAGATCATTTCCAAGCGATTCAATCAGTTTTTTCGTACTTCTGGATAATTTTGTGGGTGTTTCAATCTGTATCTTTACCAGTTGGTCTCCATTAGACCTACTCCTTAATCGTGGAAACCCTTTGCCTTTCAATCTCAAGACTTGACCTGATTGGATCCCCGCTGGAATCTTGAGCCCTGCTTTACCATCTACAGTAGGGATTTCTATCTTTCCTCCTAATACAGCAGTGGGATACGAAATTGTGACTTCAAGCAATACATTTTCACCGTCTCGCACAAAATATTCATGATCTTCTTCCATAAATACAATGATTAGATCACCGGGAGTTTTTGATATATTCTCATTCCCTTGCCCATTCAAAGTCATATAATTCCCTTCCTCCACTCCGGCAGGAACATTCACTTTAATGGTTTCTTCTTTTTTGATCATTCCATCCGGACCTGATCCGGTAGGACGGTTTCCAATCCTTTTACCGGAGCCCTCGCAATGAGGGCACACAGATGTGGATCGCATATGTCCAAGAATCGTATTCTGTACTGTAGAAACTTGCCCCTGGCCTTTGCAGGTAGGACATGTGATAAAATCAGCACCTGGTGCAACGACAGATCTTTTAATCTTAATTTTTTTCTCAATACCCTTTGCAATCTCTTCAAAAGTTAATTTCAATTTAATCTGGATATCAGTCCCACGCCCTCGAGATCGACCTCTGCCACTACCTCCAAAGATACTCTCAAAGGGGCTTCCACCAAAAATATCACCGAATTGCGAAAATATATCATCCATACTCATATGGACACCACCACCACTAAACCCACCAGGACCGCCACCTGCATCACCCATCCCTACACCAGCATGTCCAAATTGATCATAACGAGACCGTTTTGGGGCATCACTTAATATAGAATATGCTTCTGCTGCTTCTTTAAAATTCTTTTCTGCGTCCTTATTATCAGGGTTGCGATCTGGGTGATATTTCAGAGCAAGTTTTCGGTAAGACTTTTTAATTTCATCTTGAGTTGCATTTTTGGAAACACCAATTATATCATAAAGATCTCTCATTTCTTATTCACAATCACTTTTGCATGGCGAATCACTTTATCACGATAAGTATATCCCTTTTCAAAAACGCTCAAAATCACATGGTCATCCATGGATTCATCTGTTTGTGTCATCATTGCATCGTGTATCTCAGCATCCATTTCGTCTCCAACTTCACCAAATGATTTTACATCTAACGATTCTAGATATTTTTGGATCTTTACATCCACTAATTTCATCCCATCTTTCAATGATTCATTAGTTGCATTGGATGAGCCGAGCATTCGGTCAAGATCGTTCATGATAGGAATAAATCCTTTGATTATATTTTCACCATCATACTTTAATAATGCAGATAATTCATCTGCTTTTCGTCGTCGAAAATTGTCAAATTCAGCTTTAAGTCGAAGATGTTTATCCTTTGTTTCTTCCAACTGCATCTCCAATGATTTGAGAATTTCCTTATCTTTTGAAAGTTGTTTAGAAACTTTGGCTTTAGCTGTTTTCGAGCTTGATTTTCTTTTTGATTCTTTTTTTAATGTTTTAGGCACAATTCACCCTAAATAATAGTTTTATTGAAAAAATACAGCCCGGAATTTAAGAGCTTGTATTCCCTTTGGACAATGACAGAAAAGTTATGCTATTTTAAAAAGTTAGATGCAGCACGATAACTGCCAAGCAACGTAATGACAACAACTAAAGAAAAAAGCCAGATCCATACGACTGGGTTAAATGAAAGACGAATGCTCCAAGATGTAAAATTGGTAAAAATATAATTAATAGCTTTAACTGATCCTAAAAGAGCTGGATACACTAATAAAGACGAAATGAGACCAATAAAAACGCCCTCTATAATAAAAGGTAATTTAATAAACATTCTGCTGGCGCCGATCATTTGAAGAGATCGGATCAATTCCTTACGAGAATAAACGGATAATTTCACTGTATTATAAATGATCAAAACAGCCAAAATAATAACTATCCCAGCCAAATAAGGAAACCTATCTATAACGCGGCTGTAATTTCTTTCAATTTTCTTAATTAAGTTGCCCTGATAACGAACGTCTTCAACTTGGCCTATTGATCTAATTTTCTTAATTATAGGTTCCACCCTGATTAAATCTCTGCTAGTCCTGGATAAATTCACCACGGCACTCACTGGCAATGGATTATATCCTAATATATCCATTATATCTTCACCGAACTGATCTTTAAAAATTCGGACTGCATCTTCTTTTTCAATAATCGTTGCTGTACGAACACCTTTGATTTTTTTTAATTGGTGAATCAGCCCAACGGCTTCTTCATTGGAAACATCTTGCTTAAAAAACACCTCTATCTTGTATTTTGACCTGAGATACTGTAATACTTTATGAGTATTATCTCCCGCGGTAGCTAAAAGGCCCACAATGAACAATGAAATGAACAAAGAGATGATAGCTGTGAATGCCGTCATTTTATGTCGCCAAACATTCTTCATGCCCTCAGTAATAAGGTAAAAAAACTTATCCATTACCGTCCTCGTAAAATACCATCTTTGAGTTCATAGATCGGTCGACCTCGCCCTTTAATCAAATTATAATTATGAGATGCCATTAAGATAGTAGTCCCAGTTTCATGGATTGTTTCAAGAAGCCTCACCAATTCAAAAGAAGCAACAGGATCTAAATTCCCTGTGGGTTCATCTGCAAGCAAAATATCAGGCTCCTTTATAATAGCTCTCGCAAGGCAAGCACGTTGCTGTTCCCCGCCAGATAATTCATTTGAAAAATGATGATCTTTTCCTTCTAAACCTACAAGTTCAAGTGCTTCTTCTACCCTTTCAGGAATTTCTCGTGCTGAATGCCCAAGAACATGCAAAGGAAGTGCAACATTCTCAAATAGGTTTCGGTCATCCAATAGTTTATAATCTTGAAAAACCATCCCAATGGATTTACGAGCTATTGGAATTTTTCGTTTTGTAATGCTCTTTGATGAAAAACCATTTACCTTAACACGTCCAGCATCAGGTAGTAAATCAAAATACATTAATCGCATGAGGGTAGTTTTACCAGAACCCGTTGGACCAATCAAAAAGGAGAACTCTCCATCCTCGATGGTTAGGCTTAAATTATTAACCCCAGAACCCTTTTCGTGAGCATAAGTTACATTTTGGAATTCAATCATGAAAAAATCAAGTGTGTTTTAAGATGCTGAAAATAGGAAGAATACAAATACATTGAATGGTTTTTCTTCGTCTAATCATAAGAAAGTATACCTTTTAGTAAATATTGGTTTTCCAATTATTTTTCGATGGGAATTTTTGTAGCTTCCGCATCTGTAAAAAATACATTATTTGGCGACATGGACACTAATATCATTCTAGATTGTATTCTAGTTATCATTTCTATTATCATGCTTTGGAAAGGTGCGGACTGGCTAGTTGACTCAGCTTCCGAGATTGCACATACTCTAAAAGTGTCTGATTTGATTATCGGACTTACAGTTGTAGCCTTCGGGACATCCGCACCGGAATTTGCTGTAACCATTAGCGCTGCAATATCGCAACAAACAGATATATCCATTGGCAATGTAATTGGTTCCAATATTTTTAATCTTGGTTTTATTCTTGGTGGTACAGCCATAATTCATCCCATAACCACATCATCAAAATTATTTAACCGTGATGGGCTCTTTTTGCTTATCACAACGGCATTGATCTTTTTTCTCTTTTTCGGTTTTGATGGTTGGACTCCCAATGATTCATTTACTATTATTGAAGGTATATTATTATTTTCCTTATTAATTGGGTATGTTGCTTTTCTATTTATTAAAAAAGATCCTCCAGAAGAAGTGCACCCTCACAATGCCAGTTGGAAATCCTATGTCTTTTTTATGATCGGTCTTTTCTTAATAGTTTATGGCGGACACCTTATGGTGAAACATGCATCCAGTGTAGCCCATTATTGGGGCGTATCTGATTGGGTCATTGCCGTAACCATTGTAGCTGCAGGAACATCGGCACCTGAATTTGCAACGTCCATATCAGCAGCGCTAAAAGGACGGCATGGGATTGCATTGGGTAATTTGGTTGGGAGCGATCTTTTTAACTTATTGGGTGTGTTGGGATTAGCAGGAATGATTAATCCAACATTAATCGGAGAAGATATATATAGTAGTGTTTTTCTTCTCGTAATTATGGTAGGGCTTACCCTATTTATGATTCGTACCAATTGGCGAATCAGTCGTGCAGAAGGAACAATCCTCGTCGTGATTAATCTGATCCGCTGGTATTACAATTTCGCATCTTAGGCATATAAATTATTCTCATTGATGTAATCCCAAACGGGGAGCGTCACCATATACCGAATTGTTTTATTTTCTACCCATCGATGGCGAATATTGCTGGATGAAATTTCAAAACGAGGAATATTGGCAAACTGTATGCGATGGAGGATCCAGGATGGAATATCACTAGGACGAAAACCGGGACGAATTGCAACAATCACTTGACACTCATTCAATATTTCTTTTGAATCTTTCCAATTATGAAAGTCGAGTAAACTATCGCTTCCAATCAAATAAAATGTATCATTGATGTCTGAACCTGTCTCTTCCATGATGGCCCTGATTGAGTCAATGGAATAAGAAACTCCTCGCCGTTTAATTTCCACATCAGATATTTCAAAATTTGGATTTCCTTCAACGGCAATTTGAAGCATCTCAAGACGGTTTTTTATAGGTGTGATCTCTGTTTTATGCGGGGGTTGATAAGCAGGAATAAACAGGATTTTATCAAAATTTTCTGCTTCACAAACTGTTTGAGCAATAAGCAAGTGTCCTATATGAGGCGGATCAAATGTACCACCAAATAAACAAATTTTCATTATTGCCCCTTTTCAATCTTTTTTTGAATATCTTGGATTACTTCCTTTGCATCATCAAAAAGACCTTGTTCTGTCAGATTCATTTCATTTTCAGCTAACAAATCTTGTGCTTCATTAATTTGGCGATTATTTGCCAGAGCTTTAATCATTCCTTGGCGAGCAAGATGTACCACAGAAGTATCGTAATAATTATCAATAACACGTTCGAAGGCAATTTTGGCGGATTCAAATTCATCCATTTTCATGTAAAGAATCCCCGTTTCGTACAATTTCAGCCCTAATTTTTCCCGCAATAATTCAATAGATGTTAATGCTTCTTCCTTGAGTTTTGAATGTTGGAAATCGTCTAAGAATTCCTGATATCGTTCCAGAGCTTTTTCCGTATACTCTTGATCATGGTAATATTTAGGTGATTCAATCCGGTACGCTTCACAAATCTTAAAACGAGCGTCTTCGACAAAAGGGCTAAACCCCATACGCCGTGTAAGCTTTTCATATTCGGCGATTGCTTCTAAATATTCTTCATTCCTGAAATAAGCTTCTCCCAGAAAATATTGGGCATCATCTCCCAGATCCGAACCAGTACCTCGAATAACAATCTGTTTAAAATCAAGCTGGGCTTGAAGGTATTTCTCATTATCCAAATTTTTCAAACCAATATTGAATTGCTCCTGCAGGTCAATTTCATCATTATGTCTTGATCCGGCACAAGAGCTCAGAAATAGGGTAAATATTATAATGATACAGTAATGTAATTTTTTCATATTATTAAAAGTTTATAGTTAAAGCAACACCACCAACACCGCCAGGGTTATAAGGGTTGTATAATAAACTTACATCCGTTTCGATGGTTGTTGGGTTCTGTTTTTCACGAGATTGTTTCTGGTTAGTCAGGACGGCCTCTAACCCACTAATTACATGGTTAAATAATAAGGCAGTAATACTAAATTTTGCCATATCTAACATTTTATTCGATTCAAATCTTTGATCAAGATAGTCTGCTTTCAAAGGTGTTTTAATCACAATTTCAGTACTGTCTTCTAATTGTTTTTCTTCCCAATACCAATCTGTGTTGGCATCTGACCATCCACCAACAAATTGATCATATTTTCCAATATTTTCATAAAAATGACGATCTCGTACTACATTGACTAAATCTGAATCTAAATATCCCGAAATCATCCCTAAACTGTCAGATGTGATAAATTCACCATATTGAGCAGCAAGATTACCAGACAAATGCAATAATAAATGATGCGTTCCTTCATAATTACTCATGGCCCTGAAATCATTTTCTGTCCATTGCCTGCCATTATGTTCAATTTTACCGTTAGGACCATTTTCAGTAAATAAATACCAAGTGTATAGATCCCAATAAGAATCAGCAAAACCCCAGTATTCATTTCTCAATGTTTTCGCCTTTTTTATAAAATAGTCCCAGGCTACAATACTGCCAAGCTCTACGCCTAAAAAGGAAGCCGTTTTCCACATAGGAGACTTATTATAATACTGCCCGGACCCAGGAAGAACCAAGGACATGATAAGTGGTTTCCCTGGATAATTAATACTTGGTTCTTCAATGATAACCACAGATGATGAGTCCTGTGCCATCATTGGAGTTAAGAGTAAAAAAAACAGGCTAAAAGTCAAAAAGAACTTTAACATAAGTTCGCCCTTCATTTCCATATGTGATTGTTTCTTCATTAATCTTACGTTCAAATTTGTTTATAGGTTGATGATATTCCACCTCTATAGCGGTGGGGAAGTTATAAAAGGAAAACCCATTCAACCGCCATTGAATTCCCACTGATTTTTTTAATGAATATGTGTCTGTCCAAGCATCTCCAACTTGAAAAATGGCACCTAGTGTACTATTTTGCCAAATTGTCCACTTTGCTTTATAATGCTTTTCCATAAAAATTGGCATCCGGAATGTTGCATCTATCATTGCACTGTGTGTGCCTTGAATAGAATAGAATGGATATCCCTTCAACCCCGGTAGCCCACCCAAATAAAAATGAAAAAATGAATCAACATCATTATTGGAAATCCAACCAACTTGACTCGTTAAAGAGACTGTCCATCTTTTTTGCCATGGCAGCTCATAATAATAGGATCCACCTAGCTGAATTCGTCCAAGATTATTATCTTTAAACTTTTCAGTTAATGTCCCCGACTCTGATAAATCCAATCCCTCAATAAAATCATTATTTTCTAGATCAATTTTAGACCAAACCTTAAATCCTTTGGATGGATTAATCGTTTTATCTAATCTTCTTTTCACCATATCTAATGACCAATCTCCACTCAATGACCATCCGCGAAAATAATCATAGGCTGCACCTGCTTCAATTCCTTCTGAAGGTAAATTTTGATTAATGAATGCCCGGTACCATTGCCTGGTTCCGGAAAGTTCTAACAAACTGCCAAAAATGGGAATTTTCATTCCAGTCCGAAATTGAACCAATCTAAATTTTATATCATCTTCAATATCGTAAATCCCTTGATATTTGGAGTTATCCGTTGTATTTCGAGTTAAATAGAAGGTTTCAAAAAACAGTGTTGGGTAAAATCGTTTAAAATCAAAAATAAAAAAAAGATCTACATCATTGAGTTTATTTAAGGATGCTCCGCCAAAAACCGACAACCGGTTAATCACTTCACTTGAATAAAAATAATAACCTGGTTTAAGGGTACCATAGTCCATCATCAACTTGGGCATAATGAACATATTGGGAAATTGATCTACATAAGACTTCGCTTCAGTTTTATTAAGGGTCAAAATAGGCTCAGAAAACCCTGAATTATTTTGATAGTAATTGGGTGAATAACCAACGAAATCTTCTGGAATCAAGTGAATTGAATCTAGAAGTGAGATGGTGTATGCTCCATTTTTATATAAAGAATATAAGACCCGTCCATCTTTAGCAATATCCGGCATGAATGCTCCACCGGTTAGATTGGTAATATATCCAGATGTTGTATCTATTGGATTCACCATAAATAAATTATATATCCCACTCTTATCTTGGGAATAAATTTGCACTCCACTATCGGAAATGGACATATTCCTTTCATCGAAATGTGGATCGTTTTTATAAAAGCCCTGCGTCCCAGTTGCAGGGTCAAACTGCGTTTTAATAATAGCTTCACCCGTTTCCGGATCGAAATGCATATCGCCCGATATTTTTTCACCTGTTTCGGGATCAAAGATGGGCTGTTGTTGTGTTTCGCCAATTCCCTCCGTTTTTAAATCAAAATACCCAATATTTCTGTAATGGTGAGATGTGATATCGAAAAATAAAGAATAAGACGATTTATCATAGTTTAAATGGCTTAGAATGGGACGCTCAGTGAGATTACTCATCTTTCTTGATTGACTTGACTTTAAATCTAAAATGAATATATCCTGACCACCATCGTGAGTGGCCAGATAAGCGATGGTACTGTCTTTATCAATAAAAACCGGGTTAAATGCCCGAGCATCAAATGTCAACCTTTCTTCTTTTTCTGTCCCAAAACTGTAAGAATAAATATCATAGAACATTGAGCCATGCTTGTTGGGAAATTTCGGCTTTTTACTATAATAGATAATTTCGCCATTTGAATGCCATGTCGGTGCAGAATGTACACTGCCCATAAGTTTTTTTTCTTCTCCTGTATCCATATCGTAATAAAATAAATCAGTTTGCCCAAAATAATCATTCTTCTTGTTTGAAAGATATGCAAATCCATTTTTTTCTGGATGCCATTTCGGAAATATGTTGGTCGTCCCTTCTTTCTGGACCTGTATGCCTTCAACTGGATTTATCTCAATGGGCGATACAAGCATATTATATTTTAATTCCAGTGATGTTTTAAATGAATCATAGACATCATTCCCATGATCCCCTAAAACATTCTCCATGGCATCTCCAATTGAGAATTGAATTGGAGATGAAAGTTCAATCATGATTTCTTTCAATTTTTCAGACCCGTATTCATTTGCAATAAAAGTTGAAAGTGCAAAACCAGAATTATAGGTCGATTCATTCCCAATTCCTTTTTTACCAAAGGTATTCATTTCTGTAAAAGATAATAATTTCCCATGGATTGCCCTATCTCGAAGGATCATATCACGATGGGTGTCCCAATGATCCCAATCCGCATTTTCGTACATATATTGGGCAACACCTTCAGCAAGCCAAGGCGGGACCACAGTTCCCGGTATAGGATAGCTAATAAGTGTGTTGGGATATCCATACAACACATCGGGACGTTTTTCTTCTTCATAATTCATGAATTGAAGATAGGCACCTGGAAACTTCGTCCCTGCTTTCATTGCTTTTTGCAGAGATACAATATGAGCGAATTCGTGTGTAATCACATTTTGTAACCAACGATGGCTGCCACGTAATTCAAAATCCAAAGGCGATGCCCAGATCATGATTTTATTATCATAATAATAGGCTGCGCCATTGGAGTAATCATCAGGATCAATCAAAATGAGATGCGTTTTTTCTTTGGGTTGGAATTCATAAAACCCAGTAATTTTTGGATATATATTTTCTGCAACAGTAGCTGCTTCCCGTGCCGTCATTTCTGTTTCATCATGAAAATGAATTTGGAAATGATCTGTCTCAAAAGTTTGCCAGTTTAATTCTGGGTGGTTATACTCGACCTTGGCAAAACCAAAGGAAGCCAAAATTGTGAAATAAAAAATATTTTTCATCAGTGAATAACAGCAATCTTGATGATATTCGTCTCTGTCTCAATATCTCCAATCACGGCAACATGCGCAAAATACACACCGGATTCCACATCAGATACATCCCACACCCATTCAGTGATTTGGTTTCCGAAATGAGAGAGATCTTCAGTCCAAGTTTTAATGTAATACCCCGCTAAATCATACAGGTTTACTTCTACCCTTTCAGCACCAATAGTTTCTATACGAATTGTACCTGTATTTTCTCGGATTGGGTTTGGATAACAGTAGGAATGGACTAAACTTTTTTTATTAGAATCATCAAACGTATAATTCAGTATTACTTTTCGGCTTCTACCCCAATTCCCATGTTCAAAAGCCCATTCATTCCCATTTGTTTCTGTTGCATCTCCAAATTGATAAATGGTAGACATGGTCAAAATTGAATTCTTTCCTTGGATATTTTCCAGAGCCACCAATTCATCACCTTTATTAGATGCAATTTTGTATTGAATATTCCCTTGATAGTCAAAAATATAAATGGAAGATGAATCTGCCGATTTCACCACAATTTCTGGATGCTCATCATTAAAGAGATCTCTTGCTAGTATAGGGGATTGCAATTCCATTTTTAATTGAAACCCAGCCATAATAGTTAGATCTGAATTAAAAGCATATAATATCCCCAATGAATCCAAAGCTAAAACATCCAAAGATGCATCAAGATCTAAATCAATGCCGGCAATGGTTTGAAATGATAAATCTTCCCATTTTATAATGGTACCATCAAAATCTGTGATTGAAATACCCGAGTTCCCCAAATCGATTCCATAATTGAAAGAAGAAGTAAAGATTCTTTTTGAATGCATATTCCATTCACTTTGGATATATAGTTTTCCATTTTCTATATCATTTTCCCAAATACTAAATACCAGAGAATCAATTATTTGCTCTTGCGTATCTGATAATGAACCATCACTAAATCTAAAATCTACTTGAGAGAATAATGTATAATCATCAATGCGTTCAATAATTGAGATGGTTGTTTTATCTGATTGCCTTTGGAAATCAAATTCAACTTCCTGGTTATCGAAAATAACTAATTGTAGAAAATTCTGTTTAGTTGGAAAACTATCCGCAGTGGCAAACCATAAAGAATCTTTACCACCAAATATCTCATTGACGCCATCATTATCTAAATCGTATACTGTCCTAATAAATGCTGTCGAATCAGGAAAACCATTTAATATTAGCGAATTAGACACTGAAAAAGACATTGTATCACTTGCCTTACTTATATCACCTATTGTTATGAAGGTAGACGATCCATCATTTGCATTTGTGGATGGATAGGTAAAAGGACCAAATTCCGGATTCATTCCATCCGTGCCGGAATTGGCTAATTCGTATTGAGTATTGCCTTTAAACCACATATCGCCAAAATAGCCGGCAGAAGGATCATTAAAAATATGGATGGAAGGGTAACCAATATCTTGGGCTCCATCTGCTTCTTCCAAATCAACGCCAAGCCTGGATAGATTACCATTAACAGAAAAATCACTTAATCCTGCATTAATTACTGTTTCATCAATATGCCAAATCAATAGCCCGGATGCGGGGAGACCAATATCATAATTAGGTACAGAAATAACAACACCATTTTCATCTTTTATAATTCCCGAAGAATCCTGAAGGATTTCAACCAAGGGCGGGTAATCTGTTTCACCATTATTTTCCCAAATAACATAACGCATAGAATCGAGACTGATCCCATCATGGATTGAGTTATCACGATTTTCGATCAAATAGTATTCTGAATTATTGATAGGAATCTTTATTGCTGCCCCTTCTCCTCTAAAAGGCAAATGGATAATAGATCCAAAATTCCCTTCAGATGGGTACTCCCATCCTGCAAATATTCGAGTCCACAACGTTGGCGGAGATGGACATATGCCGCGTCCATTGTTTGAGCCTTGGTCCATGAGTCCAAAAACGCCAATACCGCTTTCCCCTGTTTCTATATTCCATAAAGGAGGTAAGCCTACTGCAAAGCCGATCATGAGCGCAAATGTACCTGTAAGCCCAAACTGGTATTCGCAGGGTTCCGATGCATCGGAAAACATGGTTTCAGCAATGTCAAATAAAAGATGGTTTTGTGATTCCGGCAAAATGATTCCATGAGTAATCTCATGGTTTCCAACAGTGATAGAAGGCGAGCCTAAATGTTCTAATACCATTTCATTATCAACGTAAGTTGAAGGAATATCTTCCGGAGTTGGATCTAAAAAAGGTAGTGAAAAATCTTGCCCTATACCCGCATGAAAAACCACTACAAGATCATAAGATGAAAAATCAATTTGATCTATATCGTATGCTTTAGAAACCGCATCATAAAATAAATTTGTAATGCGTTCATCTTGAATCTCATCTTGATTGTAAGGATTGTAATAATTCATGGTATTTGAAAGTGAATAGGATTCATTATCGTCTATGGGATACACAGATGACAAGTCTAAATCAATTCCAAATTTGCCATACGATACATCATTGAAGTAACCATCAACAGCTTTTAATTGAGACTCAAAATACGACCGATTATGCGGTACCGGATCGATAGTATACGGACCACAGTCGATACCATTAGACTCTAATAAAAATTGACCATCACCAGTTGTACTTTCATCGTTATCAACTTGAAAAGATATTCGCAAAGCACACACGCGTAAATCGCCTGTAATTTCAGAAAACAATAATGAAAAAAAGCAGACCAAAGAGAATGATCTGCGAATAGATGAAAGCCACATAATAGAGAGAGGCTTTTAGAATTCCATATTCAGGGAAAATCGCATGGTGTTGGTCAAAGGATGTCCCGTTTCACCATAAGTATATCCGAAATCAAATCCGTATCCAGCGAACCGTAAACCGATTCCGAATGTGGGATTGCTGATCTTCCCAGTTTTGTCATAATAAAATCCAGAACGTATAGCAAAATATTGTCCATACCAATATTCCATCCCCATATTATGAACTAATCTATCAATTTCATTTGAGATGGTTCTTTCTTTGGAATTACCCACCTCTTTATGACCAAATTCATTATAATCGCCCCAGTTTTCATCACCTGGATTACCAATTGTTTTTACTATTTCGTTATCTGCTAAATCTATTTTGCCATCACCATCTAAATCATCCCATTCATATCCACCAATGATTTTATCACCATTTCCGGCACCATCAGCTCCATAATCCATATCTCCACCAAGAAGCCAATCATTCACCCAGGAAGTAAAAATCGCCTTATAGATTGGATCCGTATGGGCGATTTCTAAATTTCCATCTTTATTATAATCATTTCCGGGACTTGTTTTACCATCTTCGTCAAAGCCACCGATATATCCATCGTTATCCCAATCCATATCCGGATATGATGAAACAAGAAGTTTATCAACATCATAAACAATGCTGAGTTTATTAAATTCACTTTTTACAAGATCATACTTTAATCCCAAAGTTAAATTAGTCGGCTGTGGATCTGCTTGGTCAGGGTCTATAAAGGCAACTTTGGGTCCTAAATTTGACAAGTTTAAACCTAGAGTCAAATTGGGTAATAACCATTCCTTTTGCATATAACCAAGATCAAAACCGAAATCCATTGATGTCCCTTTTCCCTTCTCGCTCCCAGCACCCATTTCAACCAAATGTTGGTAGAATACTCTTGCATTTAAACCAAAGGATTTCGTCGGAGATATCAAGGCACTATAAGACATAGCAAAAGAAGTCATATAACTTGTAAATGTCCCCAACTCATCTCCAGTTTCGCTGGTACGAATCTGTTCACCCAGATTCAAAAATATTAAATGTCCGCCGATAGTTCCAAGCGTTGGATAAGACTTCCTAAAACCGAAGAACTCATAATAAAGATCATCCGCAAGACCAGGAAGCCAATTCACATGCATCATGGCCAATTCCTGTCCTTCAAGAAAACCCAATCCAGCGGGGTTCCAATAACTTGCATATGCATCATTAGCCACAGCTACCTGGGCCTCACCCATGCCACCCGCACGAGCACCCGGTGCAATTAAGAGAAAAATTGCTCCAGCTTCGCTCTGGGCGAAGATGGGATTTATTAGTACTGTCAGTAAAGACAGAGTTATCCCTAAACGCTTCATTGGACGTCTCCTAAATATTGATTGATATTGAATGCGCTCTTTGCGAGCGAATTGATAGCGTTTAAGGTATTGATTTGTTCCTGTTTTTTGGACGGGGAATATATCTTTCTCTTCCTCTCATAATCAAGAAATGAATCTTTGGGCAAAATGTTCCAAATCATTGTAATAATCCTAAAGTTAGAATGGGTATATATGTGATTAACCCTACAGCCAACAATCTTACAAGGAAGAACGGCAAGGTGGCCTGATAGATCTTAGGCATATCTTCATCAAACCGATATGCGGCCAAGAAAAGATTCATTCCTACGGGTGGCGTTAAAAATCCAAGTTCAAGGTTTGCAATAAAAATTATGGCTAAATGAACTGGATCTATACCAAAATATACCCCTAAAGGTGCTATAAGCGGTACAATCACAATTATCGCTGAAAAAATATCCATTAAACACCCAACTAAAAGCAGAAATACGTTGAGCATTAATAAAAATGCATATTTTGATGCGATGGTGCTCTTCGCCCATGTTAAAATAAGAATTGGGATCTGCGCATCTATTAAATAACTAGTCAGCCCCATAGCTACGCCAAGGATTATCAAGACACCTCCAATTAAAGTAGCACAATCAATCACGATCCTTGGTAAGTCCCGTAATCGAATATCCTTGTATAGGTACACTTCCACCAAAAAGATATAAACCACAGTCAGGGCTGCTGTTTCCACCAACGTGGTAAATCCGCCAAAAACACCAAAAAGGATCAGGACAGGGATTACCAATTCCCATTTCGTATCAATGCAGGCTTTGACAGCTTTTTTGAAATTAAATGGCTTGGGTGCAATCCTTTCTTTCTTTCCCTGGTACAAAGACCAGACAGACATCATGACCAAGAGTAAAATCCCAGGAATTAGACCCGCGATAAATATATCTTTTACAGACACGCCAGCGGTAACACCATAAATAATAGCTGGTAAACTAGGAGGGAACAATAATCCTAGAGACCCGGACACTGTGATCAATCCAAGCGAAAACGATCGGCTATAACCTTCCTTCAATAAAAGGGGTAAGAGAAGCCCTCCCAAAGCAAGGATTGTAACACCAGAGCCACCCGTTAATGCTGTAAAAAATGCGCATAGAACGACAATAATAATGGGAGTTCCGCCGGGAATCCATCCAAATAATGCCCTAAAGACATTCACAAGTCTTTCTGATGCTTTACTTTCGGCAAGCAAATACCCCGCAAGTGTAAACAGAGGAATTGTAGGCAAGGTCGGGGATACAACTATTCTATATGTTTCCGTTGGAATCGCTGAAATAGGAATAAAATCCGCCCAAAAGAATAATGCTGCTGCACCACCTAATCCCACAAATATAGGAGCGCCATAGCGCAATGCAATAAGAAGAAGAATTAACCCAATCCCAACGACCGGGATTACATCAATAATCGCATCAGTGATGGCACTGATTGAAAAAAGAAGACCAACAACGACCAAAGAAATCCTGTGTATATGTTTTTTGTAACTCTTAAAATAAACTTGGACTGCCATGAGACCAAAGCCGATAGGCATAATGATTTGGGCCAACCATCGTGGAATATTGGGTGCAATGTCTATTGGATATTGCATCTCAACTTTTAATAATTCCCAACTTCCCCATGTCAATGCTACCAAAACAAGAAAGGTAGTGACTTTTGCGATCCATTTTCCTAAATGAGGTTTTTCAGCCTCATCAAACAAAGGTTCTCTCGTGAGAGCGAGCAATTTATTTTGTCTTGTTGCTAAAACAGCACCTAAGAATCCAATCCACAGGGTAAAATGCTGGACAAGAACTTGAGAAGCTGGAATACCATTTGTGTTAAATAACCTCGCTCCTGTTTCAAGAACTGGCAAAAGTGTCATCGCAGCAAAAATAACGAAAGCTAAAGCATTTTCTCCCCATTTGAGTCGGTTGACAACATGATTAATCTTCGACTGAGATTTCATACGGATAGTTTATTAATCCCGGGTGAGTTCTATTACGCGATCAAATACATCTGCTGGAATAATATTACCTCTCAGATATGGTTCCATTTTATTTACTTCTTCCTGCCAGAGAATGACTTCTTCAGGGGTCGGTTGATGAATGACTAATCCATATTGTTTCATGGCATCTATTGCCTGACTTTCAGCATTTTTATTATTTTGTTGATGTTTTTCTCGAACAGAATTCGCAATTGAAATTATATCTTCGTGATATTTTTCAGGAATACGATTCCATGTTTTTATATCAATAATAATGCCAGCTAAAAGGGTTCCCCATTTTAAATCAAGCATATGGTTTGTTATTCCAAAAGCCTGTTGAGCTAGTGCATAAAGTGGCATTGTTGACATTGCATCAATTAGCCCAGTCTGAAGTCCTGATAAAATATCTGTTGAAGCAAGCGGTACTGGAGTATAGCCCGCTTTTTTATAGACTTCAGCCCACTGGAAGTCACCAGCCCAAGTAAAGATCCTTTTATCCTTTAAATCTGCTGGTGAAGTAACTTTTGTGGTGGAAAACCAGTATGCCCATCCAAGGTCTGCTAAATAAAGAAGTTTAAACCCTTTTTCTTCTAATTTCTTTTCAAGGCTTGGATACATATCATCGAGCACGGCTTGAATATCCGCATTATCTTTAAAAGCTAATGGTACATAGAATGCAGAAAAATCTGGAACGATCTCTGTTAATCCTTCCGTAGTGATACCAGCTGAATGAATCTGCCCAATTCTCATTTTACGAACCATATCCCTCTCATCACCTAAAACGCCACCAGGATAAATTCTAAGTTGTACCTCACCATCTGTTGCTTTTTTCCATTCTTGACCCATTTCGATTAGCATTCCGTGCCAATCCGTACCCTCTGGTGCCAGGGTTGCCATTTTTACTACAATTTTTCTCCCATACATCAGTGAGACTGATAAAAATAAGATAAGTAAATATCGTTTCATTCGAAGAAAATCTCGTCTGTCTTGGATAGTAACCATTTCGCTCGCTCCTGTGCTAGAATATTACTTAATCTAAAATCTTTATCTTTTTCTACGTCCATATTTAGGACTATATCGAGCTTTTGCTCAAACGCATCTCTATCTTGAAATTTTTTATCAATTAATTCAGCATATGAGACAAAAAGGCTTGCATCAAGGCTGTCTGACGCGATTAATGCCTTTGCATAAAATGAAGAAACAGAATCAATTAAAGCATCACCAAAAAGATCCGGCCGTGAAGATGTATAACTCATCATAGCTGAATAAAGAGCACCTTTTCCCCATTTTGGATCTAAGGCAATGGCTGTTATCAGCAATTTTTTTACTACTGGTAATTTCACAACATCAAAGGGGTTACCACGGCTGGATTTTATAGCGCCTCCGTAAGCAGCCGCTAACCAATATAGATCACTAACATCATTAATTTTAAATTGTAAATCGGTTTCACCGGAAAGCCAGGAATCTAATTTTGGATATGATATGATTAAAATGGAATTACCTACCTTTTTCGCATCACTAAAAACGATATGAGCTTCCTGTGACTTTTTCACACCTAAATTGTAGTCATGATCTAAGGTGCGATCACTCTCTTCCAAAAGAAAACCAAAGCCATATTCTACTTTTGTTTTTAGAAGAAGTCTTTTCTGCTCGGTGGACAAGCTTTTTTTTCTTTCCAAAGATTTAATTTTTTTTTCAAAATACAGGGAAACAATCTTCGGATGGTCTACGATTAATGTTCGCGGAACGCAACTGGAACAAAATAAAATGACAGATAGAGGAATTAAAATTCGACCCATTGGCATTACGCTTTAGGTTAATGAACGTAAATAGGAAAATTTGAACAAAGTTCGCTCACATTTGATTTAATAAGTGCTAACTCTACTTCATTTTCAGGATCAGATATAGCTTCATCTATCCAATGAACAATCTGCCGGATTTCGGAATTTCCCATTCCCCGAGTTGTAATGGCCGGTGTTCCCACACGGATCCCACTCGTGACAAATGGGCTTCTTTCATCAAAGGGCACCATGTTTTTATTGACTGTAATACCTGCTTTACCTAAGGAATACTCTGCAGCTTTACCAGTGATATTTTTATTGGATAGGTCAATTAGCAGCACATGAGTGTCCGTACCCCCAGAAACCAACTGATAATCAAGTTTTAGGAATTCATCCGCCATGGTTTGCGCATTTTGAATAATATTTTTTGCATAGATTTTGAATTCAGGTTGTAATGCTTCTCCAAAAGCTACTGCTTTTGCTGCTATAATATGCATCAGCGGACCGCCTTGGATTCCGGGCATAACTGTGGAATCAATTAATTCAGACACCCTTTTAACTCTGCCTGACTTTGGCGCAATTTTTCCCCATGGATTTTCAAAATCTTTCCCCATCATAATTATTCCACCACGAGGGCCTCGAAGTGTTTTGTGTGTCGTGCTCGTCACAACATCACAATAAGGAATAGGTGTGGGATGTAAACCAGCTGCAACAAGACCACTTGGATGTGCAATATCAGCCATAAGAAATGCATTAATAGAATCAGCGATTTCCTTGAATTGTTCAAACTCAATAAACCTTGGATAAGCACTGCCACCACAAATTATGAGTTTAGGCTGGTGCTCTTTTGCTAATCTTGCAACCTCTTCAAAATTAACCCGACCCGTTTCTTTTGAAACATGATAGGAAATAAAGTTATAAAGTTGTCCAGAAAAATTGACTGAGCTACCATGAGTCAAATGACCACCATGTGACAAATCAAGTCCCATGACAGTATCGCCGGGCTTGATAAAAGTCATCAAAGCTGCCATGTTAGCTTGCGAGCCTGAATGAGGTTGAACATTTGTATACTCTGCCCCAAATAATTCACCCAATCGATTTCGGGCAAGGTTTTCAGCTTCATCAACAAAATCACACCCGCCATAATACCGTTTCCCCGGATAACCTTCCGCATATTTATTGGTCATGACACTACCGGCCATTTCCATGACCGCCTGGCTGGTGAAATTTTCTGATGCAATTAACTCAAGCGTTGATTCTTCCCTGTTTATCTCTCTTTCAAGAGTTTTAAACAATTCCGGATCCTGATCAGAAAGATGGGACATGCTATTTCCAATCAGCTTCTGCTTTTAATGATTCTGTGACCCAATCATAATCTGAGGACATTGTAGATATACTTTTTGTCCGTCTCGTTTTTTCATCTGCCATGAACCATTGAGCTTTACCATATAAAATATCTTTCGAATTCTCTTCTAACCATGCTCTTTTAGAAAAACCACGGTATCCTTTCGATTCAGCTTTTACAAAATAATCAAAAGACAATTTTGCTATAATGCGATCATCCGCGGTGAAAGGGTTTTTACGAAAATTATCCCAACCATAATAATATACTTTCCCTTTTTGGCCAAAGCCATCACCTATATCATTATTCAAACTCACAACTTTATCTGCCCAGCGGAGTGCTTTACCAAAATCGTTGGACTCAAGATATAGATTAGAAATATCGATTGGAATACGACCATCTCTAGGATCAATTCTAAATAATTCCTCGTAAGCAGATACTGCGCCCTTAAGATTATCTATGGCTTTATTTGCATCTGCTAATTTCCGATAAGCTAACTTGCTGCTGGGATCTTGACTAATTATACTTTTCAATACAGGTATAGCGTCTTCATAACGATCAGCTTGACCTAATCTGTCCACATAATCTAAACCATAACTTATATTTTCTGGGTTAGCATCATATCGCTTACGGTAAACATCTATCGGATCACGGCCACTACTCTCAAATGCCAAAGCCAATTCACTTTGAGCAATTTCATTATTTCCATCTATGTCCAGTATTTTTTCAAGAATAATGATTTGGTCATCAAAACGTCCTCCATCCTTGTACAACTTAGAAAGGTCATTCATGATATGAATATCACTCGGAGCCATATCTACCAACCTTTCATACTCTATAATCTCTTTATCTTTTTTACCCTGCTTTTTATAAGAATATGCTAACCTTTTTCTCAGATCAACATTATCAGGCAATTTTTGTAATCCATCCAATAAGACGAATTCAGAGCTGTCGAATTTGCCTAGTTGTTCATACGCAATAGCATAATATTGATAAATCTCTTTCGGTGGAGCATAAACTGGGTTCCATTCGTCACAATCCAATGATGTAATTTCTTTATATATACGAACAGTTTGTTTCCAATCTCGATTGCGATAATATTCTGCTGCACTACTCATTAATCGAGGACATTTAAATTGTCTTAATGAATCCAATTTTGCTTTATCTTTTCCACGACCTTTATCACTGCTACCATCTGGCGGCACACACATAGTTAACAATAATACTCCCATTGCCATGGAAATCATTTTAATTTGTTTCATTATTTTTTTTGTCTCCTTTTTACAAACCATAAGTCACCCAGACTTACACCAACTTGCATTTGTTGAATAATTTCTGCATTAAAAGTGTCAGAATAGTTTCTTTTCCCAAGATAATAATTAAGATCAACTTGATTTCCGACAGTCTTGAATTTAAATCCAAATCCCAATGAACCACCAACCTCGCTTACGATTGCGTTTGAAAGAGCGAGTGTGTGGCTTTTATACATTAATCCCGTTCTAAAGGATATTTTATCTACTAAGTCTAGAGAAATATCATTGGGAAATCTTACCAAAGATAATTTGAAATCATTTGAATGATCGATCGAATTATTTATCGGCAATGTCAAGGAGCTATCTATCGTTCCTTTATCTTTGATGGTAGAAAATTCAAATGAGATCGAGGTCTGCTTATTTAATTTAGATTGAACCCCAAATGAAAATTGTTTAGGCTTGTGGATTCCGGTTAAACGAATTTCATTTTTAGCAGAAACGCTATCAGGCAACGGAAAGTCATTACCATAATCATGATATCCATTACCATTTGCATCGTCGAACAAATGTTTTTCTGTGTATATCCCGTCCAAGTCCCTTAAGGCTTGCTTGACACTGGCAAAAAGATTGATCCTTTCCTGGAGCGCCAAAGAAATAAATACTTCACCTAAAACGCCAGAATACCTTGTACGTGATGTTTGAATAATGGAACTCCCATCAAAAAAGATAGATTCATTTTGTCTGGATGAACCAAACAGCATATCTACGGATAATCCGATACTAAAATTTTCACGGATTAAATAGGATGTTCCTACCTTAAAAGCCATAATTCCACCCGACCGGTCAAAGGATTTCAACAAGCTTAGAGTATCATCAAAAGCAATGAAAGATGTTGTATCAGTATCAGTAAGGGAGATACGTTGGTCTGCATATGGAACTAAGGCCAACCCGAAGGATCCTTTTGATTTAATAGGTACGATCCAGCTTGCATAGGAAAGTCCCGAATATCTGTTCAAAAGAGGCAACTCCGAAATCGTATTTTCATCTCCGCTATAAGATAAAGACAAATGGGTGTATTTTAGATGATGCCAGGTTGAAGGGTTGGATAAAGATACATTGCTTTGGAATCCTGGAACAAGGCTATTCAAGCCATTACCTGCACTTGTGATTCCCTGATTCTCATAAAAGTGACCTAAGCCGAAACCATTCATCGTCCCTTGGCCCACCAACAAAGATAAGCAAAGTATTAATGGAATAAATTTTTTAATTGGGCACATACACATAAATTATTTCCAGAATAGGTTTAGCAGACTCATTTTCGATGTCAAAATTAATCGACTCAAACGGATCATTCTTTTCATTTGAAACTACTTTAAACCCCAAATTTGTTTCATTTCCCAAAGTAATATTTTGTAAAAAATTTTTTAATGAAACGATAAACATACCATTTTCAATATTTGATGAAGTTCGGAATTGGTAAGGGTACCCCATTCCGATGTATGGATCGGTTTCAAAAACAACATCTGCAGTATCGACTAATTCATCAATAGGATCGACAATAATATTATAGCCATCGCTACTACTTGATGTATCAATTGGAAGGCTGAGTATTGCTTTACGAATTAAAGATCCTTCCGGTATGGAAGCAGAATCAAAAGGAATTGATACTAAAGATCGTAGTCCAATGCCATTGCTTAATCCAAGATTAATTGATTCTGTATCGATATAACTTGGGTCAATAATTGAGATATCCCCGAAAGAGTAGATTGTAACATTAGACGTGTCATGGAAAGTAGAATCCTCGTTGATCTCAATATTTTGTCGATAATACATTTTCACTTTGGGATCCATTAGCCCATCACCCGACGTGGCTTCCCGACTAAATAATTCAATAAAGTTTGTATCACTGTTAGTCATTTGGATGGCGAAATTCCGAATAAGATTTGAATCAACTGTATCAGTTAACATTGAATCAATGCTCATAATATCCCAGACCAATTCTGTATATGTAAATATGCCGCTGGTATCTGTGTTAATAATTACGTTTGGCTGACCTATGCTTTCCCAATCGGCTATAGAATATCCTACAAAATCAAGGTAGGTACTTTTAGATTCATTAAACTGAGAATCAGGGTTAAAAAAGAGATTTGGAGTGGACGATTGTGTCAACAAACTATCACTGGAATATAATATAAAATGAAGACTGTCAACGGTAACTGTTGAATCTAAAGAATTGCTCCAATAATAATGGTCTTTAATCCCAATAAAAGATAAAGGCACATCTAAGGAATTCTTTGTGCCTAAATACAATCTATCATTAGAGCCAAGATTTGGTGCAATCCTATAAGAACTGAAAGATATTAAATCAATTGAGACTGTATCCTGAGATAAGGGTAAATGAAATAGATCAGCTTCAATTCGGTTATCCTCGCATTGCCAAGACGAAATGCTGAGCATAAAAACCCCTAGGATGTTCATATTAAAAAATAGAGATTTCATTTAAGACTACTTATATGATAAATCAGTGGGAAAGTTTCTCTAAAACTTTATCCATTTTCTTTGCAATCGTACCATAGTCAGGCATTGCATCGTCAGACCACTTGATTACAGAGATTTTTTTCTTATTAGCTTTTAAACCTGGTTGTTTTAATAATTTTTTAGAGATTATGGAAGATGGTTTATCAAAAATAATGATTGCATCAGCTTCAAAGGCCGCTACATCATATACACTAAGCATTTTACCCTTTAGAGATGAATCAATTGGCACTTCTGCTTTTTTAAAGTCAGCACGAGATACCTTAGAATATTCATTAAGATCGTGGATCACCATGACTGTTTTAATATTTTCATAGAATTCATTTATTCCATCAAAATGTTTCTTATACATTCCCGGAACCATTGCACTTTGCCATCCATTACAAATGAATATATCCGGTGCCCAAAATAGATGGGGCAGAGTGCTTAGGACAGCTTTTGCAAAAAAGCCATATCGCTCTCCATTATCTGCTAATACACGGCCATTTTTTGATTTATAGACCAAATTTGTAAGAGGTTTAAACCAAAAATCATCTTCTAGAAAATAAACTTGAACCCTGGTTTTAGGAATGAAAGCACTTTTTGCACTAGCACTAATTTCTTCACCATTAAATTGCAATGGAATATCTCTCAGGCGAATCACTTCTCTTAAAATATATTTTCGTTCACTTACATAACCATATTTTGGAATAATGGTTCGAATATCATGCCCCTTCGCTTGAAGAGCAAGTGGCACTTTTGCTGAAAAATCTCCTAGACCAGAGACGTTAGCAAACGGAGTAATCTCCGTTGTCAAATAATAAAGTTTTTTTGGCATTCGGTATTAATTAAGATTTTAATTGATGGATAACTGTTTTAGTGCGTCTTTGGCTTTTGGGTAATATTCACTACCAGGGAAATAATCTATCATACGCTGAAACTCTTCACGAGCTTTATTTACATTACCCATACTCTGGTAGGACAAACCAATCTTTAATTGTGCATCATCATCCTTGTCTGTCCCAGAATAAGTAAAAACCTTTTCAAACTCAGCAATTGCTCTTTTGAATGCTTTTTGTGAATAATAGCATTCAGCCAACCAATATTGGCTATTATCTGCTAAACTATTTGTTGCATCAGAAGACACTAATTCTGTAAATCCGATAATGGCATCATCAAATTCCTGGTTTTGAAAATGCCCCAGACTTGTCATATAGGTCTGTTTGTATTGTGCAGCATTGAATTTTGGCTCATCCGATGAAGGGAACCCTGATTTTAGTTGAGCCATTTCACTATAACTATTCGTTAATGTTACAATCTTGTTCTCTATAAGAACCAGTTTGTTAAATATTTCTAGTGCAGTACTATCCATATAGCGTGATTGATTTTCGAGATTGGATATTTTATTGCTCAAGGTATTGATTCTCTTCAAGATTACCAATGTAATAGAATCTTGTTGTGCCTTGCTTTTAACTGCCTGTTTAAAGGCAGACATCAGTTCAGGTAACAGAATCTGATTGTCCAATTGCAAAGAATCTACTTGAACACGAACTCGGTCAATCTTCGCATTTAATCGTCGAAGTTCTCTGCCCGAATCGCTTTGTCCTAAGACAAAAGATGTTAGTAAAATGAATGAGAAAAGTATTATATGTTCGTATGTGGAACGACTTGTCATATTTTAGCCCTTTTTGTTCGCCAAACCGACGCTGAGTTTACCATTTGTTAACCATCCTTCAAATAAGTTTATCAGTCTGAATAGTTCACACTAAGTTTTAAGATCAAACCAAACATTAGGTAGCATGCTATCAGAAAAGAACCCCCAGCAGAAATAAATGGAAAAGGCAACCCTTTTACTGGAATCAACCCAACCGTCATGGCTGTATTCACGAAAACATGTGATAAAAATATTGTGGCGAAACCAATCAACGCAAGGCTGGAAAATCGATCCTTTGATAAGTACGATTGTTTCATAATCTGTACTATTAAATATCCAAATACTATAAGAATGACAAATATAGTTATAAACCCCAACTCTTCACCTATAACGGACAATATGAAATCTGACTCCTGCACGGGTAAAAATTTTAAATGGGTCTGGGTGCCATCTCCCCAACCTTTGCCAAATAATCCTCCAGAACCAATAGCTGTTTTACTTTGAATGATCTGATAAGCTGCACCCAGCGGATCCTTTTCTGGGTTTATAAAGGTTAAAATTCGATTTTGCTGATAACTTGTTAACGAATTCCATAAAAAAGGTGATAGAAGTCCGATAAAAATATTTCCAAAAAAAAGACCAAATGACATAATTGTTTTGGGCCTTGCAATAAAAATGGTAACTCCTAAAACAATAGCCCAAATTGTAAATGCCATATTGTGAAAAGCCATCAACATACTGAATAACGGGGCCAACAAGAGAAAAAGATAAAAAGGACGTGCGCCGGACCAATATAGCATAGGCAAAACAGGCGCCAATATTACAATGGCAGTTCCTAAATCAGGTTGATTCATTACAATAGATGTGGGAATTAAAACCAAAATAATAGGAATAATGATGGACATAAAATGTTTCATTTCGAGATTATGGTCGGATAAATAACGTGCCAAGGCAATTGCTGTGAAAATTTTTGCAAATTCACTGGGTTGAACGGCAAATGGTAACCCAATATTCAACCACCGATATGTGCCAGCATGGGGACTGCCAAAAAATGGTAAGATCACAAAGATAATACTAATGGCATAGAGCGCATAAGCATATTTATGAATAGTGTACCGTGGAACAAATAAAATGGTTATGGTACCTATGACCGATGGAACCATAAATAATATTTGTTTTGAGAATGGATTTTGAAAGACACCACCAATATGATGCTGTGAAATACTCTTTAAAACTATGAGACCAATGGTTGACAGGAATACAACAGCCCAAATGATCTTGATGGGAAGATCTTTTAATTCAAATGATTGAGACCCTATCATCTTGCAGCCATATCATTATAATTGATTATTTGAGAGAATACTTGGCGTGCTATAGGAGCAGCGATAGTTCCTCCAGACCCACCATTTTCCACGAGCACAACAATTGAATAATTTTTATCGTAATACTCGGCCCAACCTAAAAACCATGCATGACTTTCACCATGTGAATTTTCTGCAGAGCCCGTTTTTCCAAAAACTTTAAAACCGGGTACATTAGGTTGAGCGCTTTTACCGGTACCTTTTTCATCTACTATTACAGCCCTCATATCTGAAACAATTCTATCCCATATGTTTGATTCATAATTTGGATGAATATTTTCAGGTAATTGATCAACTCTCACAAAATGTGGAGTTTGTGCTATTCCTCTTGTTGCAAGCAAATTCACATAATTAAAAACTTGGATAGGTGTCACCAATAATTCACCTTGCCCAATAGAAATATTTAAAAGTGCACCCTTACTCCAACCGTATCTGCCATAACGTTTATTCATAAAACTGGCGGTGGGAACAAGGCCACTAGATTCACCTGAAATATCAATTTGACTTGGCTGCCCAAACCCAAATCTACGAAATGAATTGGAAAGCATATCGAGATCAAAATAATGGGTAGATTTATAAAAATATACATCACAGGAATTTAACATAGCAGATGTCAAATTCATTCCACCGTGCCCCTGAGTTGACCAACAACCAAAAACTCTATCTCCAAACTGATAAGATCCTTCGCATATTTGTTCGACTTCCGGATCAAATTCTTGATTCTTTAATAAAGTTATGGCAGTAATCATTTTTACAATAGACCCTGGAGGATATAAGCCTTGGTTAAACCGGTTGATTAAAGGTTTATCAGGGTGTTTAAGGATACTTTGCCAATCTTGTTCTAACATAAGCCCGGTAAACAGATCTGGTTTAAAATCCGGTGCACTCACTGCTCCCAATATTTCACCTGTTTCAGGGATTCCCACCAGAATAACACCTCGGCTTCCTTCCATGAGATTTTCAAGTGTTTTTTGGATATTGATATCAAGGGTCGTTATAATATTTTGTCCAGGTTCCGGTTTTTTGGGCGGTAAATCTTCAACATAGCCCACTTCCCTGCCCAATGCATCCACTTCATAAAAATAGACACCTCGCTTCCCTTTTAAATAGGATTCATATTTTTTTTCCAATCCATTCCATCCAATCATGTCCCCTAATTCGTATTCACTTTTATCTTTAATGGTTGCCCGAATCGACTTATCCACTTCCTTGACATAACCCAAAATATGAGAAGCTCGAACTACCGATGGAAAATATCGTTCAGGAAACTGCTGATAATAGATCCCTTCAAGATTGAGTTTGTTTTCTTCTAGTTTCGAAATCTGATGGAATGTCAGGTCTTTTGCTAATCGAGTAGAAATAAATCTCCCACGGTAGTATTTTTTATAATTTCTTGATACTATTGTTGAATCCAATCCTATAGTTTTTGATATTAGTCCAAATTTTTCTCCTTTTTGTGAGAGTTCGCCGGGGATTGCAGTTAAAACATATGTCGGAAGATTATCTACCAGAATTTGCCCATTCCTATCAAGAATAAGACCACGTGGTGCGGTGGTTGTAATTTTCCTGATACGATTCGTATTTGCCTTTTTTCGATAACGATCATGACCAATAATCTGTATCTGGAAAAATCGAACCAAAAGAACAATTATAAGAAACCAAGTTATTCCAATAGCAATCAAATATTGACGGAAGGAAACAATATTTTCAGCCTTTAACATCAGTTGATTTTATGTAACGGATAAATCACTTGGAGGATGCCCGCAAAACTTAAAGTATAAATTGTTGTACCGAACCATTTTGCCCAAAATAGTTGCGGATTGATTATCCAAATATCCTGGTATTGAACCACACAAAAGATCAGAAATTGTAATATAAGAATTGCAACCCAGGATATTGAAAAATAAATCGGATTTATTCGTGAATAAGTACCCATGAGATACCCACCAAGATAACCAGTAATAGAATATATCAACGGTGATAGTCCGAAATATGAAGCTGTCCCCGAGAGATCAATTAATAGTCCTATCAAAAAACCTGAAATTGTTCCAATAGTTCGACCGTACTTAATAGACCAATACAATACTAGAATCACAAGGAAATCCGGTCTAATTGTCCCTATAGATAAAAAATCTGCAAGCAATAATTGAGCGAACCAAATTAATAAACCCGAGAAAATAAAATCAGTCCATTTCATATGAATCATCGATTATTACAAAAACAAATTGAAAAGCACTCAAATCATTGGGTGAATTGACATTGATAACTTTTTGAAAACTCCCTCGTTCATCATTGACAGCGACAACCTTACCAACGGGAAGACCTGACGGATATATATCACTGAATCCTGATGTGATTACCTCATCGCCAATATTAATCTCTACATTTTTTTGCACTTCCCTAATCTGACCTCCAGATTTTCCAAGCCATCTTAAAATGCCTGTTGCTCCACTAGGTAAAATTCTAACACTTAACCGGTAATTCACGTCTGTTATTAATTGAACAATAGAAGCAGTTTCTCCTGCCACAATAGTTTTGCCAACCACACCTTTTGGTGTAAGGACAGCCTGGTTTGGTTTAATACTATCCCTTTCACCAGCATCGATCACAATGGAAAGTAAATTAGATTGAACTCCCTTATTTATGACTCGCGCAGGTTTGAGAATCAATTTAGTCTGACGTTTAAAATCCAACATATCCAATAATTGGTCATTCTCTCTTTGAAGATTAAGCATTGATTCAACTTGAAGAGATAGGGCTAGATTTTTTTCCCTGAGAAGTTGGTTTTTTTCTTCTAGGAACATAAGGGATTTCACCCAGGTCATAGGTGAAGAGATGAATGCAACTGTCTCGATTGCTTTTCCTCGAATCACATGCATTCGGGGATCATCGTTATTTAGTAGGAGGAAGCTGGAAAAAACTAGAGCAAGGACAAAAAGAAGATGATCTTTATTACGAACAATAGCAAGATAGAGTCCTCGCATACACCTTTACAAAAGTACAGCTTCGTATTTTTTCAGGTTTTCCAAAACCATACCTGTTCCCCTAACTACGGAGAGCAACGGATCTTCAGAAACATTTACTGGAATATTTGTCCGTTCTCGTATAATTTGATCTATACCTTTCAATAAACTGCCACCTCCTGCAAGAATAATTCCCCTTTCAAGAATATCTGCTGCCAATTCGGGTGGTGTTTGTTCAAGGCACCGTTTTACCGCTTCAACTATTTGATTCACTGGATCTTTCAAAGCCTGGCGAATTTCATCCGATGATACTTCAATTGTTTTGGGAATACCAGAAACCAGATCACGTCCTTTCACTGCTATATCGGAAGAATTCATCTTCATGGCTGACCCAACAGATTTTTTAATCTTTTCACTCATACCGAGACCAATTTCGAGTTTATGCTCACTCCGAAACCATTGTAAAACTGCTTCATCCATTTCGTCTCCAGCAATTCGAATTGTTTCTTTAGTAACAACGCCATTTAATGAAATAACAGCAATCTCAGTCGTTCCGCCACCAATATCAACAATAATATTTCCCACAGGTTGACTTATATCCAATCCAATTCCGATGGCAGCAGCCACTGGTTCTTCTATCAAATAAACTTCTCTTGCATTGGCGCGTTCACCAGAATCTTTTACAGCACGGCGCTCCACTTCTGTCACGCCTGATGGAACGCAAATAACCATTCTCGGGCGAGCAAGACGGTTCAATTTGATCTTTCGAATAAACCCTTGGAGCATACCATCGGTCATTTTAAAATCAGCAATTACACCATCTTGCAGCGGGCGAATTGTTTCCAACTCACGGTGGGTTCTCCCTAGCATTGCCTTGGCTTCATCCCCTACTGCGACAATGGTATCAGTATGAACGTTACGTGTAACAATCGATGGCTCGTTCACTACAATACCGCGACCTTTTAGCCAGATTAAGGTATTTGCGGTACCCAGATCAATAGCAACATCACCGGAAATCCAGTTGATTAAATTTGGGAATCTAATGGTTGTCATAGCGTGCAATTTCTAATAGAAGAATCAAAACAGAACGTCTAATTTACAGTGAAAATCTCGTCGAGATAAATGGACAATTATACTATTTACTCTCCCGTGCCTTTTGCATTCCATTTTTACTAAGGGCATCAGCGCGAGTATTTTTTTCACGTCTTACATGGGTTACGGACCAATGATCCATTTGATTTAGTTCAAACATAACACTTGAATGCAATTGCTTCATCCGGTCGTTTTTTACTTTATACTTACCATTTATTTGGTTGACAATTAATTCACTATCCGAATATATATAAAGATTTGTTATATTTAATTCCAGTGATACATGAACTCCTTTAATCATGGCCAGATACTCGGCTTCATTGTTGGTTTTATCGATCAAAGGCTCTGAAAATGACATAATTTCCTGGTCATTCATGGAAATGACTCCACCAATACCAGCAGTTTTAGTATGTAGGTCAGCTGCACCGTCCACATAAAGATCCGCTACCCCATTGTGTTCTTCTGATGTCTTAATCAATTTGGACAATACTTGTTTGTGGGATTCATCCAAATCTCTGGACTGGATTGCTGCCTGAATTGCCAGGTATTCATCTTTCGTAAATGATGTCATTTTAGGATTAGATATAGGGATTTGAGCCATATTGGGTTGGACATTCTTCCCAGTAGTAGCACCAGTTACATAATATAGATTTTTTAGGGGGGAATTCCCCGCCATTATTTAATTTTCCCCGTATTTCGTCGATAGAATTTTTAGTTTCATTTATGACTTTTCTTATGTCTTCATTAGTTCTTTTTGATTCTACTTTTATCCCATGCTGAATAAAATGCCAAACCAATTTCACGGACTTTATATTTTCAACCTCTGCCATAAGGCCAATTTGGTATAATGCTAATTGATGGTCTTTGTCTGCAGCCTTTTGAGATAATGCACGTTTTCCTGTCTTATAATCATGAATCTCCCAATTGCCTTTACCATCATGATCAATCCGATCAACAATACCTTTTATTTTATAATTTTCATCATCACCCAACAAAAATATCATTTCGTGCTCATTTGCAATCACTGGTTCACTAAAAGGATGGTTAAGCCTGTAAAAGCGCGCAATGCACTCCTCTCCAAGATAAAAATAATCTCGGGCGGTTTTATTCTGATAAACGATGGCAATGCGTTTATGCCATTTTTCTTTCCAAAGTGATTTATGGACTTTTAGTATTTCGTCCACCACTGGAATCACACCTGATTTGACCAGTTCGTACAGGTATTCGATAGATTCATGGACACGTTTTCCTAGAAATGCTTCAATTCCTTCATCCTTTTTATATATTTGATCAATATACCGGAATTTGAACTGTGCCGGACATTTCTTAAATGACTGAATACCGCTATGGGAAAAGCGTTCAAGGATCATAGTCCTGCTCCTAAAAATGGTGTTTCTAACCGAAAATCCCCAAAACCATTCAGGTCCTTAAAAATGAATTGTTTACTGATTTTATAATAGCTCCACGTTTGATACAATGAAGACGTAGACGTTGATGAATGTGTTCGTTGAATTTCATCTGGTGGGCCAAAAAGGACATAGATCATTCCACGATCCGTTTCCCATCCCGGCTGCCAAGCATCAAAGTGTTCGTTTGCATACCAAACACGGCCATAATATTCTTCCATCAGTTCATTATATTCTGTTTCAGGTGTTGGATCTCTACTCTTCCAAAATGAATAAAATAGCTGTTCCTTATCCTTTTTTGTTTTCTTTTTTAATTGAAGCCGTTCATCATTAGTCATCACATACTTCATTTGCCTTATTGCCATATCAATATTATAAACATAATTAGATATGCCTGGTTTATAGGTTGAAAATGCCCTCTTTTTTATATCAGTTGAGCCATTTTGAGTAAGCACGATTTTAAAATCATTTTTCAAAGAATTTAACTGATTGGCTGGGATAAATATATTTTCGTTGAAATATCCTAAGTCCCCATATCCTGAAAATTGCATCATAAGTGAATCTATGGCAGTTCCATTTGATAAATAAATATTCACATCAAATTTACCAGAATCAACAAAACCGGATACCTTTAAGTCTATACCATCGCCTATTTCTCGGACTCTAAATCCGTTTGTGGGAATTTTTCCTGTTTCAAATCCCCAATCTCCTTTGAGATTCAATAAAAATATCGGAGGCATAAGAACAGGTAATTTAGAATATGCTTTAAAATCTAGTTTCTTTACTCGGATGCCCTTTTTCCGCGTGTCATTATCCTGCAACTCTCCAATGACTTCATACTTTCCGCCTACAGGAGTGGTAAAAGTCGAATAATGTTTTCGATTTTTTATACCAGATTTTGTGTGGGAATAATTACTGACCTTGATGGTATCTGTCCAAACTTGATGCCCTAAATCTTCACTTTTTTTCCCTTTTATTCCAATGGATGCCTGATATCCACTTTTGAATTCATCTCCTTCTTTAACAAACTGAAGTGCAAGAAAGGGAATTTCAATAAAAGTGACAATTTTTATTGAATCTGAATGGATCGCCTCCGCAAATGGGACCAAAACAAATTTTTCAACATTTGATTTGTTTTTTTTTGATCGCCCAATACTTTGTCCGTTCAAGTTGCTACTTAACACTACTAACATGAATATAATTATATTTTTAATCACAGATCTCTCTTCCATTTGAATTTTACCAAACCTTGAGATGAACCAAGCCAAAGCGTTTTTCCATCTAAATTCATTGCATTAACCTGTCCAATAAAAGGGAATGAATATTCACGTGTAAACCCTGTTTTTTTATTGATCCGAACCAATCCGTTTTCGGTGCCTAGAAAAATATGTTTTTGATTAACAGTAAGAGAATAGACAGTCTTTGCATGATATATACTGGACGGGAAAATAAGTTCCCAAACACGCTCTTTCAAGTCAAATTTAGCAATACCCATCTCACACACTACATAGACTACACGTTCAAATTCTTTTATTGCTGTAATTCGGTTCAATAATTCCGGGAAATCTTTTCTGCCAATATCCTTTGCCTGCCTAATCTGGGGATTCTGTTGGTTAAATACGAATACACCTGATCTGGAACCTATCCAAATATCATCATCAACACCTTCTATATCATAAATAGGGATATTAAAAAAAAGATTTTCAATCCCAATTGGTGATTCTCTCTGAGTAACTCGTTCAATTCGTCGAAGGCCAACAGATGAAGCTATCCAGATATGACTGGAATCACCATGAACATCCCAAATTGCCCCAGATGGTACGCCACGCTCCTCTCCTAAAGTTCGCCAGTAGTCATCTTTCATATCATAAACCAATATTATTTCCTTTCCACCAGCCCAAAGTTCACCATGGGAGACATGTATAGAATATACAGGAGTTGGGTTCATATTGATCGTCCCTTCAAATTCATATACAAAGGATTCATTCGATTGTGGGTTTATCCATGAAACGCCTTTGGACGAAACGAAATCAGAACTCCCAATCCATAAGGCATTTCCATCATCGAATAAGCCAACGACATCTGTATTAGAAATATCCAGTTTCAAGGGGAAAAATGTTTCCATGGTTGTTGTACCATGGAAAAAGGTCCCATCTCCACCGCCAGCAAATACATTACCATGACTTGCTATCAAGCCGGTGGTGATTTCTATCCTACGACCTAAAGGGTCAATAAACTCATCTCCGTTAAGAATCCAACCATCCATAGCAGAATAATTCATGAAGATTTCATGAAGATTAGATTGCCCAACATATTGTCCACTGCTCCAATGAATATCTAATTCGTCTGGCGTTGGATAAATCCCCACTAAAATGCCGGAAGAGTGATCCAGTTTTACATAAGACGATCTTGCCTGAAGCCAAATATAATTAGTGCTGGATCCAATGCGATTAATCCAATCATTTCGTGAAAGTCCTAAATTCTGAAGTTCTTTGGCATACCAATCACCTTCTCTAGAAAATGAATATTGTACGTGGTGCGGTGATGCAACCCAGATCAGTCCTGTACCCAAATCAAAATGAGTGGCTGTCACTTGATTATCTTTAAGTCCTTGAGCAGTAGTGATCGGCTCTTCAAAATTATTACTATATAAATTGAACCGTTTTAATCCACCCATTTCAGTACCAATATACGCAAAGGTGAATCCTTCCGTTATAGATGATATAGAGCCAGCGCCTCTGTACAAAACCCAATCAAATGGGCGAAACCGAGAATCGGGTTGCCCGATCAGTTGAGAAAATTGAGTAAAAAGTAGAAAAAAGAATAGGAAACGAAACATCATTCAATTGAAACTCAATCATGATGGTGGTTAACAATTTCCATCAAAGAATTCGTATCAATTGGAACTACACCAACTTCCTCACAAACTCTTCCAGCAGCTAAGTTGGCAAGCCAGGCAGAGTCATTTGGCTGACAACCACATACATCACTCAAAGCAAAAGTAGCAATGACCGTATCTCCCGCACCCGACACATCATGAGCAGCCCTGGCTTTCGTAGCAATCTGATAAAATTTATCTTTCGAAAAAAGGGACATTCCTTTTTCTCCTTGCGTTACCATGAGCAAATCAAATCCGTGTTGCGAACGAAAAGAATCGCCTGCTTTTTCTAAATCTGTTTCATCATCTATTCCGGTAAAAAATTCTGACAAATTTGGCTTAAACAAGCGAGCACCAGAATAAAATGAGAAATGATGCTTTTTTGGATCTACATAAACAGGTATAGATCTCTCACGAGTTTGATCCATAATCCATTCAATTAAACCTTTTGTAAAAACACCTTTATTGTAATCTTGTAGGATTACACCATCCATATCATCGAGCGAATTTGATATAGCCTGTTTTAGAGATTCTACTGTATCATCAGACGGTACAGTAATATTTTCCCGATCTAACCTCACCACTTGTTGCCCTTGGGCAATAATCCGGGTTTTTACAATGGTCTTCCGTTGAACTTCGGCCAATAATTGACAGGCGATTCCTTCGTCCTTCGACAGGATAGATTTAAGCTGTTTCCCGCTGTCATCCATCCCAATCAATCCTATGAGAGTCACTTTCGCTCCCAGTCCGTGAATATTACGAGCCACATTGGCAGCACCACCAGAATGGTGATCAGTCTTTTCAATATGTACAACCGGAACCGGCGCTTCCGGTGAAATTCGATCGACGCTTCCCAAAATATATTTATCTAACATCACATCCCCGATAACGAGAATATGCTTATCAGTAAATGAATTTAGGAGTGAAGTGACATTTATGTTCATTATTAGTATCTGATGAATGATTTAATCTTGAAAGGTTAGTAAAAATCATTGAACGATAAAACTATTTTTCCTGTCTCTTTCTATTTTTGCTCCTACTACGATTCCGGGTGTTTCTGTTACTTCGATTATCTTGATTCCGTTGCGGTTTCCTGGAAATTCCTGGTCTAATCTTAGAAATATGTCCATTGTCTAAATAGATCAAAACGGAAGCAAAGTTTTTCAAATGGACATCAGTCGGTGAAGACAAAACAAGTGTCGTACCAAGAGTTCGATTCATTTTAGTAAGTTGATTTCGGAATTCCTTTTCCATATTCGTGTTGAAAAATACACCATAGTCATCAATCAATAAAATCCGTGGATCTGTTTCACAGGCAAAGATCATCCCCAGCCAATGACGTTCACCCTGGGAAATTTTTCCAATCTTCCGACTCCATAGATTACTGAAACTTCCCCCGTTAAAGTATCTGTTCTCTATCACATTTTTTTTCTTTCCGAATTTTTGCGCTACGTAGTTTGAAACAGTTTGGTTGGATGCAACCAATTCAGAGTTATTTGTATAAAAAACTTCCTCATGAAAAATAATCTTCCCTAACCAGTTTGTCCGGTAGGGTTCATCATCATACAGAACAGTACCAGCTGACTGTTTTTCAACACCGGCAAGAATATTTAAAAGAGATGATTTCCCACTGCCTACAGTTCCAACAATACCATAGATTGTTCCAGGGTGAATTTCGAGTTTTCCAATCTTTAATGCTTGGTATGACCCATAAGATTTTTCCAAGCCATTGACATTAAATATCAATCTTTTTGTTTGTGCCATTATCTTTTCCTTTTTAGGCTGTTGCCCATGAGGAAAAGGAAAATATATTAAGCGATTACTCAGTTTCCTGTTCGAGCCAACGTTCTGCATCAATTGCAGCCATACATCCCGTACCTGCAGCAGTTACAGCTTGTCGATAAACATGGTCTTGTACATCACCACAAGCAAACACCCCTTCTAGATTAGTATAAGTAGTATCTGAGTTTGTAATGATATAACCTGCATTATCCAAATCGATGGATCCACTGAACAATTTCGTGTTAGGTTTATGGCCAATTGCCATAAAGATTCCATCGCATACGACATCTCGTTTTGCACCTGAAATTGTATCTTTCAACCTGACTGCCGTAACACCTGTTTCTTTCGTACCGATGATATCATCCACGTTTGAATTGTACTCAACTGATATTTTTGAATTTACCATAGCTCTATCAATCATGATCTTGGATGCACGAAATTCGTCTCTTCGATGAATTAAAACAACTTCAGAAGCAAATTTGGTTAAAAAGGTGGCCTCTTCCATAGCTGAATCACCGCCACCCACTACGAGCACTTTTTTATCTCGAAAGAAAAAACCATCGCAAGTAGCACAGGCTGACACGCCATGCCCCATCAATTCGGACTCAGATTCGAGCCCAAGAAGCCGAGCAGTGGCGCCGGTTGAAATTATGATCGCTTCTGCGGAATATTCATTGCTATCGGTCCATACTTTATATGGACGTTCAGAAAAATCAACTTTATCCACTGTTTTAAATAAGCATTCAGCACCAAAACGTTGTGCTTGTTTTCTGAATTCTTCCATCATATCCGGTCCAGTGATTCCATTAGGGAATCCTGGATAATTTTCAACATCCGTTGTAATGGTGAGCTGGCCGCCAGGTTGGGTGCCTTCGAAGACGAGGGGCTCTAAGTTTGCCCTCGCCGCATAAATAGCTGCAGTAAGTCCCGCAGGTCCAGATCCAATAATAATGACCTTCCGCTTCATTTCCCTTTTCGTTTCCTAATTAAATAATTTCGTCTAACATTGTAGTGATATTCCTTTTAGGAACAGCACCAACAATTTGATTTACAACTTTCCCATCTTTCATTATAAGAAGTGTGGGAATACTTCTTACACCATATTTCATGGCAGTATCTTGGTTTTGATCCACATCAACCTTTCCAACTTTGACTTTACCATTATATTCTCCTGCAATTTCATCAATCACAGGTGCAATAGCTTTACAGGGTCCACACCAAGTGGCCCAAAAGTCAATTAAAACTGGAATATTTGATTGAGAGACATCTGAATCAAAGTTTTGATCGGTAAATTTGTGTACGTTTTCAGACATAAGTCCTCCAATAATTAATAAAAATAAGCCTGATAACTTATGACATCTCTTTAATTCTCTGGAATAAAAATATTCAAATATTCTTTGATTAATTGATTTGAAGTGTATCAGGTAAAATATCAAATGGCAAATCTAAAAAATATGCTGATAAAGTAAGCGCTGAGTCTCCTCCATGCGCATCTATGAGTCCAATGGGAATTTGGTCGTGTCTGATTAATAGATAAGGTAATACTTCATAATCACCAAATGATAAATTTAGGCTATCACTCAGCAGGTAGTATGTCCATGTAATAGATTCATTCGCTTCATAGGTTAAATTTTGCAATTGATCTTCCACACTATTCCCTAATTGATCAGTTCCAATGAAACGATAAATAGTAACAGTCTCATTACCTGTCAGTTCCCGAAAGAATAACCCTGAATGGAAATCAGAACCATCCTCTTGTAAAATGTATTTGTAGGTATCTATTGAAACGGCTGAATGGGTTTCAAGATTAAAAGATACCCGTAAAGTATCTCGGGTTTGAATTGAATTTTTGTTAAAGTGAAGTATAACCTCTCCTGATAGGATTTTTTTCATTTCCAACGGATTCAGCAATTCTCCATCTTCAGAAAAATCGGTCTGCTCTTTAGAAAACATGCCATTGGTAAAATAAACAGTGACCGAATCCAATTCGTAATTATGAATAAAGAAATATAAATTTACAGGCCCATTCATACTTCCGTTTGGTGTTTGAGAATTTGTGATGGAAAATGAAAAATAACCGACGGAATCCGTAGTTGTATATAGGTCAAATGTTTCCAACCAAACTGAAACGGGAACATTGGTTTGGTTCTTCTCGGTTAGTACACTCCCAGTTATTTTCATTTCTATCGTACCGGAGTCATCCCAAAACGGATTGGATGTGCAGGAGGACAACAACAACAACAACAACAACAAGAAAATAATTGTTTTGTTCTTTATTTCCATGAAAGTCCAAGATTCAGATAATATCTTTGGTCAAAAAGGGAAATTCCATTCAATTCCTGTGATTCATTATTCAGGTTTTTTCCCGAAAAACTGATTGTTCCTTTATAATCTCGAAACTTTAATTTTAAAGATAAATTGGCATCGTAGGTTTTAATCGCATCAAGTCTATTATGAAGAAATGTCCCTGTTGAATTAATGGATGTGACTTGGCGGGCACTTTCTGAACGATGGATAAGATCTAGTTGAAACCACTTTATTTTTAAAGTTATTTTATTTCGCACCATTTTGTCGGGTTGTAATTGGAATGCCATTGGATCAGAAAATAAATAATAGGCGTAGGAAGATGAAAAATTAAACCATTTTGTTATGGAACTAAATGACAAATTTGAGTCAAAACCTGACAGACTTGCTTCACCGAAATTTATTGGAAACTGAATGGGGACACCAGTCAATTGGACCTGTTTTATCTTATTTGAATATTGGTAAGTAAATCCTGATATGTTTATTGCATAGTATGGTTTTTCAGTATCATTCTCAATCTTGATCCCCATTTCAAATAGTTTTTTATATTCCGGTACCAACCCTAAAGTACTCTGATTGATGGAACGAGTGCGATTTGATAATCTTTCATTTAAACTAGGCAAGCGAAATACATTCCCTAGATTCGTATAAAGCATAATCCGCTTTTGAGACATAATACTAACGATTGAGCCTGTAAACATTGAACTTGATTCATCCCAGGTCTCCGTATCCATAATTTCATCTGCGGATGAATCAGGTGTATCAGAAATAAGATGCTTGCTTAAAACTATCTTTACATCCTTCAATTGAATACCTTGGTCCCTTTCTGGTTGCACCAATTCAAATGATCCGGTGAAAATGGAATTAACTCTTTTTGTAATATAAGCTGAACTATCGATAACCCAGTTTGATGATAAATAATTAGTTTCTCCATTAAATTTGACCATTGCACTCCGAATGGGCTTTTCAAAAGAAAAACCTAAACCATTATTTATATCTTCCTTATTGATGGTATCAGAGTTAGTGGACTCACTGCCCAAATTATTTTGAAATAATCCAAAAAATATGATCTCTCCCCCAACTGGACTTGAATGAATCATTTTCCCGATAATGTTTTCCATATCAACCGAAACAGAATTGCCAGTTGAATCATTTTGGAATTGTTTCCCATTCTTGAATCCCATAAATCGAAATTCAAGGTTATGACCATTCTTAATGCCAAAATGTCCGAATTGTCGCTGATGACTCGTTGTTATTTCAGGCTTTTCTGCATCAACATAAAATTGTGAAAATTGCCCTTCACCTATGCCACCATTCAATGAGACTAGTGAAGACCCTATGGATCCAAACCCATCAAATCCACCGTAGTTGTAAGTTCCGAATTGTTGAGTAAATGATGCGCTAGAACCATAAGTCAATTTTGGTATAAAATTAATAGTACCGGATGATGATAATGCTTTTTCATGTCCACCTTTTACCAGTTCTATACCGGATAACCCCGATGCTGAAAAAATAGACAGATCCAATAATGGATCGCCTAAAGTATTGATGCGAATTCCATCGTAGAGATAGATCATTTCTTCAGATGTTGATGCACGAATTGAAATTGACTTTTGTCCATTCATCGTTTCATTCATAACGATAGATTGTTCCGAGAATAATGCATCCCCAATATCAACAAATCCTCTGACAGCCAATTCTTCTGTATCCAGGATAATGACGCTATTCTTCGTTTCAAATGGACTAAACTGTTCTCGCCCTGCCCCTGTGACATCTAATGGTTTCAATTCTAGAACTTTTGGCGTTAAAGTCACGCTCGTACCATTCTTGAAAAGAATGGCATCCAATGTTTCCTGTTCGTATCCAATATGATCTAAGATTATTTGTCGGTCACCGATGGGAATTTCAAAAATAAATTCACCTTTATCATCCGATTGAGTGCCAGTGTTAGATGGTTTCGACACAATATTCACATTGAATAGACGATCTCCTTTTTCGTCAAAAATACTCCCTTGGATAGGTTTAGTTTGGGATATCAAAATAGTTGAAAAAAAAAGTATAATTAAAAGATATTTCATCGAATAACCGCAAATTTCCCTATAAATGAATCTTGGCCTAAATCATCCTTTTCCACCACATGATAAATATAAAGTCCCGGTGCTACTTCCTGATTATTCACAGTTCTCATATCCCACCATGCATTACCGAAACTTTCACTTTCATATTCAATATTAAGATATTAGAGTTAGTAATTAAAACTTAAGAAGAAATGTGACATCTTTTTCGCACGAGAAACTTAAAACAAAAACCCCCAATAAAATTGGGGATTTATTTTTTTGAATTTTTTAGAGGGATTTTATTATACAGGAGATGGAATCCGATTGAAGAAGAACTCGACTTTGGTTTTTGCGGTTTCTCCACCAATCTCTAATACAGGATATGCGAGAAAATTGATTGGACCGGAAACTGGGCCAGGTTCAACTACAAGATCGCGTCCATGACTAAACTCTATGCGGTTTGCTGGATTATGCCCAAAGTAATATGTAGACAGCGCTGAACACTTGTCGCCCTCACTAATATCAATAGGCCACCAATTTCCATCAGTATAAAATTCTGCCCAACAATGATATCCATCAACCCCACCATCGTTTCGTGATGAAGGAATAGATGCACCTATTGCAAAACGTGCAGGGATATCAACGGAACGAGCTAATGCAATAAAGTAGGAATGAAAATCTGTACAATTTCCGGACTTTACATCACAAGCATAAACGGCATCGCCCTTGCCCCATCCTTCACCATATTTTATATATTTCATACGGTCAATTGTATGGTCATATAAAGCACGAGCTTTAGCAAGATTTCCCAGTTTACCGGTAACAACTTCTTTTGCGATTTGACTAAATTCATTACTGGATGGAACCATACGATTGGGACGTAAATATTTTTGTGGGTCAAGAAATTTATCTTGGTAGACACCTTTTTCGCGACGATTGATTAAATAACATATTTCAATAATTTCTCCTCCATTTTCTGGATTTAATTCCATGAAATACATTTTATTGCCATATTCATTATCTTCGAGTATTTCATATGATACTGGAGATTCAAAATATTTCAATTCTACCGATTGATATTCATCGGAGGTTGGTAACGGAATCCACACGCGGCAAGTTTCGTTAATCTCTGGTAAAGTAGTTCGATAAGTAAATTCGAATCGGTCCTTATCTTTAATGACTCCTAGAAGTTCTGGTGAAGCATTATCTGAAGGAACACGATGCCAGGTTTTATCCTGTTTCTGTTCCCACAAATATAGAGGTTGACCATTGGTCTTATGAACAGTGGTTTCTGTAATAGTCATATCACCAGGATCGCCAGAAATAAAAAAGTCTACATCGTAAACAAAACCATCTGTACTTGCAAGATCAACGCAGGCAAAGTGTCGTTGCGGTCCTAGATTGGCAAGATATTCTGTATGAACACGCACCAGTTTGAGATTGAGTCTCTCATCTTTAAATGATATCTTGAAATAGCCGTCACCCAGCTTCGTCTGTTCCTCGATATGTTTTTCAATACCCACCTGGATGTCTGCGGTTACAACATTCGGTACATCATCAGATGCACTCTGTGCTTTTTCACAGGCAGTAAATACAATGCAGCCTACGAAAGCTGCCAGGATTATTTTACGCCAATTCATTGCAGACGGTCTAATCTGGTCTCTAACCACAATAGAAACAATGTGTTATTATATTGATGGTGGAAAATTATTATTTAATTGTCATCAGATGGATGCTCAGGGTGCTCACTTGATTCTTTCTTATCCGCAGGATGTTCAGGATGCTCACTTGATGATTTTTTATCTGTAGGATGTTCGTTAGATGTCTGCTCCGTGGCCTGTTTTTCAGACTTTTCACCTTTCGTTCCACAACCTACTAGGTTCAGCAAGACTATGACACAAATCATAATCGGCAAAAGTATGTTTTTTAATATATTCATGTTTCTTTGCTCCTTTTATTCAAGACTGTTGGTACCCGGAGCCGGACTCGAACCGGCACGTCCTTACGGACAATGGATTTTAAGTCCATAGTGTCTACCAATTCCACCACCCGGGCTTAAATAAAAGAGGCGTCGGCCGGATTCGAACCGGCGAATAACGGTTTTGCAAACCGGCCCCTTAGACCGCTTGGGTACGACGCCATAATAATTGTCAGATTGTCAAAATACGCGGCGGAATTTACTTTACGAATTCTGTCATTCAATTCACCTTTTTAGGTTTTTGAAACAGATTTTACAAGTAGTTTTGATCATGGATGTAACCCGATTAAATATCTATAAACGGCTCAGGGATTTCAAAGTGCCATCATCTGTTCTAGATGAAATATTCTCCAATGATAAAGATTTAAAAATCTTGGAAGATGCTTTCTCAGCTTTAGTGGACGATGGTTTTAACGAAGATGAATCTGCGGAACAAATATCAAAAATGATATTAAAAGAATTGGATATTGACCCAGATCAATCCTTGACCGAAGAAAAATAATTCACATTCACCCTAGTTAGTGATGGTTTCTCAATATTATAATTAAAATCCTTCCCTTCCCGTACTTGTTCCCTTAATTGATTAATTTTTGGTATATGTGTTTTTACCACATAGTACGATGTTAACCCATTTGCTAAACTGTCTAGTATTATTTCGCTAAAATAAATGGCTTCGTTTCTTAGGTAGCCTTCTTTCACATCCTGCCATACAGTTGGGCTCTCAATCATCCTGCTTTGTGTGAGCAATAAATAATCAACAACAAATCGATCCAAAGGTTTTGGCTCTTTACCCAAAAGGAGAGAAATAATTGTTATAAACCCTATTTTTTTCATGGATCAATTATAATGAAGAAACGTCTACACTATCCAGCCAATTTGAAACTTTTTCTACCACCGATTCCAAACACCCATCGTCAAATGGAAGCTCAAGTCCAGCAAGTTCTACAAGCCCTGTAAACGGCAGGCTGCCTCCCGCTTTGCATAGTCTCATATAATCACCCCAAGCTTTTTCCCGATTTTCTTCACTTTTAATCCAGAACTGAAAAGCACAGGTCTGTGCCAAGGTATAATCAATGTAATAGAACGGCATCTGGTAAATATGGAGTTGTCCCTGCCAAATTCCTCCAGATTTTGGAAATTTAATATCATCATAATCTCGATTTGGCAGATAAATGGATTCCAGTTCCAGCCATTTATTTTTTCTGTCTTTGGGCGTTGCTTCAGGATTCTCATAGACCCAGTGCTGAAAGTGATCTACACAGGCGCCATAGGGCAGAAAGGATAAACTCCCTGCAATATGCTTGTATTTGAAGCGGTCTGTTTCTTCCTTAAAAAATCGTTCCATCCAGGGCCAGGTAAAAAATTCCATACTCATGGAATGTATTTCCGCTGATTCCATGGTTGGCCATAGATAACTCACCAGAGGTTGGTTGCGGCTGGAATAACACTGAAAGGCATGCCCAGCTTCATGGGTTAAGACCGTTATATCGTGATCTGTACCATTAAAATTTGAAAAAATGTAGGGTCGATCATATTTGGGAAATGATGTACAGAATCCCCCTGGCCGTTTCCCTTCGCGATTCACCAAATCCATCAACTCTTCATTCACCATAATGTCAAAAAATTCACCCGTCTCTGGAGATAATTCATGATACATCTCCTGAGCACCGGCCACCAATTCTTCGGGGGTCCCTTTAGGCTTTGGGTCTCCTTCCTTAAAATTGATGCCATCATAAAAATATAAGTGATCCAATCCCAAAATAGCTTTTTTCTGTTCTAGTAATTGCGTGACAATTGGAACAACATGATCCACGATCTGTTTTCTAAAATTTGCAACTTCATCCGGACCATAGTCGGATCTCCCCATACGCAGATAGCCCAGTTCAACAAAGTTTTTATATCCCAAAGTTGTAGCAATTTCATGACGAAGTTTGACAAGTTTATCATACAGTTCATCAAATTCATCAGCATTATCTTCAAACCATTGAAACCGAGCTGCATAGGATCGTTTGCGAAGATTTCGGTCTTCATGGGTATGAAAAGGACCTAATCCGGCCAGGTTATAACTTTTTCCATCAAACTCAATCTTAGCCCCGGCTGTGAGTTTTGTGTACTCATTTCTAAGGTCTGTTTCCTTGCGAAGCATATTCATAATTTTTGGATCAAACGTTTTTAATTCCATTTCAATTTTTTTCAAGAATGTGGCACCCCACTTCTCAGTTAGATCAGCTTTGAATCGAGATGCGTCCACTGCCTGATCAAGTTTATTGTAAACTTCTTGAATATCAGGACCTATAGAATCATAATAATCTCTCTCAGATTTCGCAGCTTCATCATTAATATTTCGGCTGAAATTCAAACTAGCGAT
>ENA-OREN01000491-OREN01000491.1-marine-metagenome-genome-assembly--contig:-NODE-491-length-57628-cov-4.192942_pt1 | contig 57628 bp, 52 predicted proteins | sample MGYA00248624_ERZ508555 | MGnify/ENA primary metagenome ERZ508555 (study PRJEB26222, sample SAMN06267773) | marine metagenome | isolation source: Saanich Inlet, British Columbia, Canada | place... | reverse complement strand
CTTCCAATAATTAAAAAATTTTTTCCACAAGCGGTGACTCAGAGTATTGATGATGCCAGTCATTGGCTACATGTGGAGCGGCCTGATGAAGTCGCGAAAGCAATTCAGGGGTTTTTGGAAGAATCGACTGACCCGACGATTTAGGAATATTCGCGCATCGCGCAAAAATTTTCAGTGAATTTCAGCGTGCCTGAAGGGCGCGGTATATGAGTCACTGTGAAACCATTTTTTTTAAAAATTGCTGGCAGTCTGTCGTCTTTAATTTCGCCTGTTGGCATAATTTCTGCCTCAAATACGATAAGTCTCGTGTCAGGCGCGCTCAATACTTTATCTGCGCCATTAAGAACGCGGAATTCCCATCCTTCTACGTCAATCTTTATAACGGTCGGTCGAATCTCATAGCGGCGACAAAAATCATCTAGAGAGCTCACTTTAACCCTTAATCGTCCGACGACTTCCCGATAAGGCCAATCTCCAAACCCGCTCTCTCCCGCGTCACTTCCCCGAATTAAGTCCTGATAACCCTCGCGGTCAGATAGTCCAAGCTGGGCAATTCTCCATCGAGATGGATCCCAGTTATTAATTGCAAACTGTTGTCGCATTACGTTACAGGTATCGGGATCCGGTTCGAATGCAATAACGCTTGAGACACCACAACCCAGAGCCAACGCGCTGAAATAACCGGCGTTTGCTCCGATATCAAAAAAAATATCCGATGCGCGTAATTTCGCTTCCAAAAGAGTGGTGACTTCAAGTTCATGGACACAATTGCAGAGTAGGTTACGTTGCAACCAATCTCTTTGGTCGCACGAAAACAAGAATCCTGGAATTGTTCGAACGAGGATATTTTTGCGACCGAATATTTTTTCGATCCAGCTCAAACGGCGCGCTTTGCCAATTGGAAATCCGGGGCGAAAATATAGCTTCCGAAGCAAATATCCCAAACCAAAAGAGTAGACTTTTGAATTCAACGTAAAAATTAATCAGGCTCGACGCGGCACAAATAGGCGAATTAAGCTTGCTCTAGTTCGATCAGTGTTCCGCAAAAATCCGCGGGATGCAAAAAAAGCACTGGCTTTCCATGGGCGCCTAGTCTCAGCTCTCCCGAGCCCAACACTCGCGCGCCGTTTTCAATCATTTGATCTTTTGCTTCAGAAATATCCTCAACTTCATAACAGACATGATGCATACCGCCAGAGGGATGTTTCTCTAGAAAACGAGCAACCGGAGAGTTCGCGCCTAACGGGTGCAAGAGTTCAATCCGCGTATTCGCTAAATCAACAAATACCGTCGTAACACCATGATCATCGAGTTGCAGCGGCTCGGAGACCTGCGCTCCCAGGGTATCACGATACAAAGCCGTTGCCGCTTCAAGATCTGGAACAACAATAGCAATATGATTCAATCTTCCAATCATGACATCTCTCTCTTCTCTTTTAAAAAACTCTCGAGCAGTTGCTTGGCAGCAAAACTTGGCGTGAGTTGCCGCTTGGCGACTTGATCACTCGCTTGACTTACTCGCACCAACACGTCAGGGTCTGCCATAAACTCATCAAATAAACCGTCGTGAAGTGCCTGCATGAGCGCGCTCTTCAGCTGATGTTGTCGACGCGATTCCAGTTCATTGTTAACTGTTAATACATCATGGCATCGATTAATCTCAGTCATTGCCTGATCGATACCAATGTCATGCAACGCGGATGTCGCGATAACCGGAACCGTCCAACCTGGAATTCTGGGCTGCATTAGACCCGTTCCCGCCAGGCTTTCACCAACTGCTCGCTGAGCTGCAGCGACGAGATCACCGTCGCACTTGGTAACAAAAATCAAATCGGCTAGCTCCATAACGCCGCGCTTAATACCCTGTAGCTCATCTCCCGCTGCCGGAGCCAAAAGTAAAATAAAGATGTCGGTCAGCTGCGCAACTCGCAACTCTGATTGACCCACACCAACCGTTTCCACTATCACACGATTAAAGCCGCAGGCCTCACAAAGCATGACGGCTTCCCGCGTAAAACGCCCCACACCACCTTCAATTCCTGATGATGGGGACGGTCGCACAAAAGCATGGTCACTCGACGACAAGGTTGGCATTCTGGTTTTATCTCCCAAAATGGAGCCACCGCTAAGTTGAGAACTCGGATCAACGGTCAGCACAGCGACGTCTTCGCCGCCCTCGATCAATTTACCGCCCAGGTGCTCGATTAAAGTCGACTTTCCAGCACCCGGAGGCCCCGTAATCCCAATGCGAAGCGTCTCGCTCCGAGAAACCGGAATTATTGACAGGAGCTCTCGCGCAATTTTCTGATGATCGGATCTGGCAGATTCAACAAGCGTAATCGCTTGTGACAATGCGCGACGATCCCCTCGCTCTAATGCTTTAGCGAAACTGGCGGGCGAATTCAATCCGCTACCACCTTTTCCAATCTGGCGATACATTGGTCAACCTCAAGCGCTTCTCCGACTGACGCCTCGATGCTTGCAATCTTGCCATCGCGCTGCGCCCTAATGATGTTCTCCATTTTCATCGCCTCAATGATTGCGATCTCGTCACCCGCCTTGATATCGCTACCCGCATCGACGTTAAGAGACACTAATAGCCCTGGCATCGGAGACAGTACAAGATGAGAACGATCAGGTTGCGCCTTCTCAGGCATCAAGGAAAAAAGACCTGCGCTTGAAGGTTCCAGTATCACCACCCTCATTTGACTGCCTGCGTGAAAGACCTGGTAAGCAGCGCCCGTCTTCAGAAGTTGAAGGCTACCTTCCACATCGTCCACATCAAAATCAACGCGTCGCTTGAATGGAGTGCTTTTAATCGAAACTGTTACCACAGCGCCATCCAGCGTGACACTCCAATGCCCTGACCGCTCCTCGACCTCTATCCTTAGCTGTTTATTTTTGAGGCGTAGGTATCGGATTGACCGCTCCGAGATTTCCACGCTAGACTCCAAGCGTGTCCAAATTTCATGAATAACGGCAAGTACAGCTAAAGATCGATTTTGAGCATCGTCTGATTCCGAGACACCTGAGAACCCATCAGGATATTCCTCATCAATAAAAGCCGTCGTAATCGATCCTTCGCGAAACCGTTTATTGGCGACCAGTGAAGCCAAAAAAGAAATATTACTTTCGATGCCATCAATTTCAAATCGGTCCAAAGCAAGACTCATCACATCCGCCGCTGAATCTCGATCACGCCCAAATGTCACTAACTTAGCAACCATTGGATCATAATGAAGGGACACCTCGGCCCCCTCAAAAAGCCCTGTGTCCACCCGCACCTCTTCCGATGCTTCTGGTGGCCGAAATCGCTTCACCCGTCCGGAGGAAGGCAAAAACCCGCGAAGCGGATCCTCGGCATAAATCCGGGACTCCATCGACCAACCGTTAATCTGCACGTCCTGCTGCTTAAGACTAAGCTTTTCGCCCGCTGCAATCCTTAACATCCACTCCACAAGATCGACGCCGGTAATTTTTTCGGTCACCGGATGCTCAACCTGAAGTCGGGTATTCATCTCCAAAAAATAGAAGTTTCTTTCGGCATCGACGATGAACTCAACCGTCCCTGCCGAAACATAACTAACAGCTCGCGCAAGAGCGACAGCCTGCTCACCCATCGCCTGTCGCAATGCTTCATCGACAAACAAAGATGGCGCTTCCTCTAGTACCTTTTGATGTCTCCGTTGAATAGAACACTCCCTTTCATTGAGATGGATCGTGTTTCCAAACTGATCTGCGAGAACCTGTAGTTCAATATGCCGTGGCTCACTGATAAACTTTTCGATAAATATTCGATCATCACCAAAGCTCGATTGCGCCTCGCTTGCTGCACGGGTAAACCCTTCTCGACACTCATCGGCATTGTGGGCAATACGCATCCCTTTGCCACCACCGCCAGCACTGGCTTTAAGCATCACAGGATAGCCAATCTGTTCGGCATAACCAACGGCCTCTTCAGCATCTTTGATGACCGTATTTATCCCGGGAATTGTCGGCACGCCCGAGGAGTCAGCAAGCCTTTTGGAAGCAATCTTATCGCCCATAATTTCGATTGCATTACTCGGGGGGCCGACGAAGATAACGCCTTGCGCTTCAAGCGCCGCCGCGAATAACGGGTTCTCAGACAAAAATCCATATCCGGGGTGAACCGCTTGTGCGCCTGTCGTCTTGCACGCCTCAGTGATCCTATCGATGAGGAGATAACTTTGACTTGATGGCGCAGGTCCTATGAAGACTGCCTCATCAGCCATCGAGACATGCAGTGCATCTCGATCGGCTTCCGAGAAAACCGCGACCGTTGCAATTCCCATTTTGCGCGCCGAGCGAATCACACGGCAAGCGATCTCGCCTCGATTAGCAATCAGTAATTTTTCAAACATAGCAAATATCTAAACACGAATTAAAAAATAAAATTTGGCTCGATGCCTGTTCATCCCGTTGAATCCTCTTGATTATTTTCTGCCGAATTTGCCCAGAGCGTCTGATGCATCAATTCAAGCTCCTCCGGCGTGTTTGCATTCAAAAACATCTCAGGGCGATCAGAAAAGTCAGTCACGCACCATTTCGTTTGATCAAGCCAGAGATCAATCTTTCGTTGACCCGACTCCAGAAATTGAAAGAGTCCCTCCTGCAGTCGACAATTTATCAAAATAAAGACGGGTTGAAGGCGGTTGCCGTCATGAGCAACGACGGCATCAACGGATTGCTCGGACATAGTGGCAATCATTCTCTCCACATAATCCTCGGCAAGAAAAGGAGAATCACACGGAGCAGTAACGATCCATTGGTTTTTTGCCTGTTGGAGTCCTGAGACAAAACCCGCCAAAGGGCCAACAAAACCGTCTATGCTATCTGAAATAACAGAGGCCCCTAATTTTTCGTACTGGGCTTGGTTGCGGTTAGCGCTGATGAGTGCTTCATCTACCTGAGGTGCCAGGCGCTCCAGTCCCCAAGCGGCCAACGGCCTTCCATTGAGCGGCAAAAGACCCTTATCGTTGCCACCCATGCGTCGTGCCTGCCCACCGGCAAGCAGAAGACCTGTCACTAATATTTGGGGTACATTTTCCATAACCTATTATAATTGCAAGATCGCAATTGCATCATTGCTCAACATATCGGGATTGCCCACGCACCACGCCATGTCTGAATTTCCAAAATCTCTGTCATTATTTTGTTTATGCGCCCTGATTTTTGTAACCGGGTGCAGCTCAACAGGCCAAATTACACCCAGCAAACCGGTTTGGGACCGCACAACCGAGTTAGAGATTCCGCCCGATCTGACCACACCCCAGGCGAATGCCGGTAGCGAACAGTATTCGGCTGCCGCCCTAAATGCATCCAAAGCAGAACTTGATCAGTACGAGCAGTTTGAAAGTTTTCAGCAAATGGCGGACTTTAAAGATTTCCTGGAATGGCGAGAAAAACATTCAGCGAACTTAGATTTAAGCCTCGAGGCATTTAGAAGCGCTCGGGATCAACAGATTGCCACCGCGCTATTAGAACAGGGCGTGTTAACCATTACGACTCGTGATGGCCAGCGAGTCTTACTAATTAATGACACGCTTGATAACACCTGGGATCGTCTTCGCACTGCAGCGAACAATATGGGTCTTCAAGTAATTAGTGAGCGGCCGGAGGCCGGTCAACTTAACGTTCACTACGGAACAGAGAGTCCAGCAGAAAGCAGTGGTTGGCAGACTTGGATCCCCTGGCTCAGTGACCCCATCATTTATGCTGTCACACTTGAGTTGACCCGCAGCGGGCCCGCAGTGTCAATTCAAGATACCGAAGGCGCGGCCATCAACAATGAACTTGCCAATTCGTTTGTTGACCGGTTAGGTGTCCATCTGCTCACTTTTGCCGAACAGGTTGACAGTTCTGAGACTGCTTCATCGACCCTCATGCCGGCAGCTACTTTAGAGGAAATGCCCTCAGGACACCTAACGCTTATTGTTCAGGGATCTGCGGGAGGCGTCTGGCAAGTGTTGGAAAGAAAGCTTCAGGATACCGAATTTTCGATTGCCGAACGAAGCTCCGAATCTCTGACCTTTCTAATTCGTTATGATGATCCAAAGAAACTGGCTGAAAAATCCTGGGCACAATCGCTCGCATTCTGGCGAGATGATGAAAGCGCGCCAGCTGAGAATATTTTACTGGTGCTTACGCCAACAGGCACGGAGACGAGAGTAGATGCTTTAGATTCCCAGCAGTCGCAAAGCGACATTGGGGATCAAGTACTCCGAATTCTGGAAGAAAGTTTTTTAAAGAATTAATCTTCCCCGCAATCGTGTTACTTAAAAACAACATCGCTGTCGCAAATAGCTTGAGCACGCTCATCAACCAAAAAATGAATCGAGGATCTTGACCTTAAAGATTTAAGAGTCCTATTTGCCTATTAATATGTAAGTAACTAGAACCCGGAAGGATTGCGCGTCCTTCGTGATCTATCCGCACCTGTTTAACCAATCCAAAAATTGACCCGGACTTCCCAAAAATTTTTGTGAAATCTTGAACATTTCCCGAGGCGCGAATAGACCTGCGCTTTATTGAGGCAATGAAATTTTTAATTTCCTGTTTAATGAAATCGTTCATCTGCTATTGTTCTCTTGCATCCCGGCTGGACCATTCATGCCTCGCACCCGAACACCAGTGCCGATCGACGGATCGGCCTGAATATCCAGCACCTCACCCCACAGATGCAACAAACCAAAGCCAAAAGAGATTCCGCCATGTTGATCCACGGACAGGACTGCTTTGGTCATTATGAAACCGACGCCCCGGCGGATGAGTAGCTGCCCGGTGATGCCGGGGAACGGTTGCTCGCGGCAACGCGCAAGTATCACGCCATCACGGGGTCGCCGAACCCCGCCTGAACGGCAGGAAACCCGCTTAGCGGGTTTTTGAAAATCAAGTCGAATTGGGACAACACAAGAACCGTCTCTGGAAATACACTGCCAGTACTGCAAACGAGAAGATCAACGCAGCCTATCTTTCCGGTTACTATTAGGGCTCAAATCCTCGACATCCATTAACCCTCTGGCCGACGATAGTCGGACAACGGTCCGCATTGGGCATCGGTTAGTTTGCCATCGCTATCAAGGTCTACCACCATCTGTCGAATTCGCCTCCAGCGCCCTAACGCAGCAACGTCTACATTGTAATACTCAGCTACGGCACGAACATCAACCGGCGGGCGAACTGAACGCTGCTCTTTTCCTCGGAAACGATACTGGTTTAATTTCGCCCAGGATATATATAAGACTACCAGCACGAACAAACTAGAAAAATAGATCTTGATTACTCCTAACGTCTCTTCAGTCTGCGCTCCCTGGATCAAGTGTTGGTACGTGACCTCGCCGAGTTAGTTTCGAAAAACAAACACGTCCTCTCATAATGGCAAATCAACTAGCCGACTTTATGCGTCACACAAATATTCCCGACATCTTCCGCAACGATAATAAGCTTTAGGAACGTCTTTTAAGAGGATTTAGCGGCCTCCTCAGCCTTCCAGGCCTGGTAAGCCTTAAACTCCTGCCAACGTTTCCACTCCAAGTATTCTGCATACTCAGGATCAACGTCCGCGGGATCACTCGCGGCGCTTTCACTGTTCGAGCCTCCGAAGATATCAAAACTGAAACCGCTGCCCACCTGACGACGGGCCGCACGGGCATAAGGTGAATCATCGGTTGCATTCGTGTTGGGATCCTTCTCGACGCCAGCCCCTGGAGCAACCTCGGTCGTCTTATTAAGATTACTGATTGAACTACAACCCAAAACCATCACCACCAAGACGAGGGCGCCCAGTCGTGAAATACATCGGCCTATCGCACATTCACTCATCTTTTAACAACCCCTACCTTATTTATCTAAATTCACACATCGCCAGAGGCAGATTTTAACTATAAACAGAGCCCAGCATTACGCCTTTTCCACTCTCAACCGGGATTTGACTAAAAGATCCGTGCTAAGTTGCGTTATCTCCTAAATCGCTGACCTTTAATCAATCATCATGCTCGCTACGATCCCCTCGGGGCGGTGTCAAACCAAAAAACTCTCAAAAACCAGCTAGTTCTTGCCCGGTCAGCCTGTATTACTGTTTTCATAACATTTTTAATTGTTGTATTTAAGAGACACTTATGCTGTTTTAAATCGATCTAGGCATGCTTTTAAGGATCTTTTTGGAGACAATAGTGTTGCTTTTGTACAAGAGCAACACTTAAACCTTTTAGGAGATAACAAGTAATGCATAAGAAACTGATTGCAGCAGCAGTTGCCGGCGCCCTAGCCGCTCCCGTTGCAGTAGCAGACGTTGCAGTATCAGGCTCCATTCGTACCGGCGTTTTATATGATGGTACCGAGTGGTCTGTTGCTGATAACTTCTCACGCCTTCGCTTCAAAGCCAGTTCCGATCTCGGTAATGGCCAGAGCGCGTTCATGAACTATGAGTTCCGTGTGAACTCTGCTCAGGGTTCCATCGTCACCGGTAACACCCAGCGTTTATCCTATGTCGGCATCAAAGGCGACTGGGGTCAACTCAGCATGGGTTCCCAGTGGAGCACCCTGTTCAACACCGTCGGTACCTTCATCGATCCTTCAAACCGTTTCGGCGGCGTGGGTTACTGGGGTAACGGCGGCGGCCAGTATCGTATGAAAGAATCTGTCTATCTTTCAACGCAGCTTGGCGGTCTGTCCGTGTCTGGCGACTTGCAGATGAATCCTGGCGGCGACGATCTTGATCGCTTCACTGTCGGCGGCCTGATGGCCATCGGTGGTCTGTCCTTGGGCGCAGCCTATCAGGACAACGGCGATAACGACTTCACCGGTCTCGCAGGTGCTATTCAACTCGCAGGTGTTGGCCTTTCCGGTGGTTTCACCGACGTCAGCAACGTGGGTAGCGGCTATGGCATCAACGCCAAACTGGCCGGTATCACCGTTGCTTACGAAGATTCTGACTCCTATGCTGATGGTCAGATCTGGGGCAACTATGCCATTGGTCTCGGTGGCGGCGCTAAAGCCATCATCGAAATCCTGAACGACGGCACCGATACCCAAGGTATTGGCATGCTGCGTATGGATTTCTAAGATCCGTTGTTTAACTGGACTTTCGGGTCTGGTGTGAAAAGGGCGCCTTAGGGCGCCCTTTTTTTGGGAAGCGAAACTTCTGACCCCCTCACTAACTATCTAAAGTACGTGTTAACGGGCTTAGATGCTTTTCATAATTTCGCCAGCGTTGCGTGGATCCTTTATTTAAAGGTTGTCGAACCTGATAAAGGCTTAGGGTGTCTACCCTTTGAATGGACTCTTGATGCGACAGGCAGGCATCACTCCACGGCAAATCTAGCTTTTCTAAAATTGGATGAAGCGCCTTTCTAGGGTCGCTAACCAATTCTTCATATCGCAAATCGACCAAACGACTGCCCAAGATCTTGCGCCAGTAATCCATCAGATTTTGGTAACAGCGATAGTAATGTCCCAAATCCTCAAGATCATATGCAAAATCGATCCCACCTGGAAATATCTGAAAATAACTGGAAAGGCAAGTATCCAAAGGATCCCGGACACAATGAATCAAGATTGCATTTGGGAATAACGCGGCGGCGAGACCGGTGTGCAGAAAATTCTGCGGCATCTTATCGATCACAAAAGCGTCTTTTGAATTCTGGCGCTCTAACGATTCAAGATAGTCTGACGCCATCTGTGAAATGTCTTTCTGTTCGAGCTCACTAATACAGGCGGGCCAGGGCTGGGACGCTGTCATTGAGAACGTTCGAGCAATGCGGGCAAGATCACGAAGTTCGCCGGCCGTTCCAATTTCAGGGTGGGCGCACAGTACCTGCTCCAACAACGTAGTTCCGGATCGTGGCATACCCAAAATAAAAATAGGTTTGCGGTCAGCAGAGCCAAGCGAGCACAATCGCTTGCTCTTTTCAGCTGTGAACGCGTCTTTGATTAGATCGAAATAATGCTTAACCGATCCCGCATCAAAGTTGATTTGTTCCCGATACTGCTGATTCCCTTTTCGATAAAAAGAAAATGCCCGGTCAAACTGTTTAACATCATCAAATGCCTTCCCAAGTGCGAAGTTCAGATGCATCTTTTGATCAGACGGTAGTGCCGCCTGCTTTGAAATTGAAAGCATTGCCTTGAGATCTGGATCAGACTGTGTGAACTTTTTTCCGATCGCTATATTCAGCCATGGCTTGGTAAAAAAATGAAATGACTCCGTGAGTGCTCTAAACCGGCGTTCCGAGTCTTCATGATTTCCTAACGACGCCAGAGCCTGCGCCAAATCATTTTGAACAACAGGATTATCCGGATTGAGTTTGACGAGCTGCTGGTACAGGGATACCGCTTTGTCCAAATCCCGAATCTCATACGCAAAACTAGCCGCCTGGGCCAAGAGTTCTTCCGAGTCAGGATGATGCTGTCTCGCCTCCTCACATGAGTCCTGAGCATCTTCGATCCGATCCCACCCCCTTAATGCAAACCCAAGAGTGAGCCACAAAGAAATCTGGTCGGGGCTCGTTCGACAAGCGTCTCGCAACACGCCTTCCGCTTGTTCAAATTTCCCAGCGGCGTCATAAGTTCGCGCAAGCGCAATTGTCAATTCAACGTGGTGAGGCGCTATCTCAAGCCCTTCGGTAAAGATTTTTGCGGCACTGTCAAAATCTTCCGCCATTGCAAAGGCTTCGGCTTCACCCGAAATTGCGTGAAGACTAATGCCGTCAATCGCCCTTGCCTTTTGAAAGGCTTCCAGGGCGCCAGGTCCGTCTTCAATCGCCAGAGATAGCCTTCCCAAATGAAGCCAGCCCTCTAGCGAATGAGGTGCGATCTCAACGCCCGCCCTACACTCCCGAACCGCTGCCGATAACTTTCCCGCACCAGCCAAAGCCTCAGATAACGCGAACTGAACACCCGACTCTAGCGGAATTTTTTTTTGAATCTTTGATAGCAGAGAAATAGCAGACTTGTAGTCTGACTTTTCCAAGGCGTTGGTTGCTTTCTGCCAATTTTTTTTAAGGTAAACCTGATCCATTCTGTTATCTTCCAAAATCACACTAGCTTAAAAATTGCCACGTTTAATTACCCCAGTTAGACCGAATACTTTAAATGGCGATCAACTAAAAATGTATATCTTTCCCGGGCTTGAGTGATCGCGTCTGAATTCAATTCCAGCACTTGAAATTCTTCGCTTAATTGATCAAAACAGACGACTGGGTGATCATCATCAATCCACGGAGGGCAGAAGATGGATCCCCCGTAGTCCGGCCCCGCACGATTAAGGCTTAACAGGAAAATCTGATTTTCCATCGCTCGGGTCACCGCAAAGTGCGGCCACGTCGCAAAGGACTCGTCTCGATAATAAGCCGCTGCGTGGATCAAAAAATCTACACCATGATCCAAGACTAACGATCGAGCCATTTCCGGGAAACGAATGTCATAGCAAATAAGAGGCGCGACCTTCCATCCGCATAGATCGAACGTTATTAATTTATTGCCTTGCTCAAAAAAGTCCTTCTCACATGAAGCGCCATAATGACAAAGGTGCATCTTGCTGTAAATCTCTACCACTCCCGCTCTGGGATCCACTAATACTTGACTAATAAAGAACTGGCCTCCTGATTCATAGGGCAATCCAAACAGGATAGATGAATTTATTTTTTGACTAAGCTCAATAAATGTCTTTGTTGAGGTGCCCGATAGTGTCTCGGCAAAAAGCGGTAGTCTTTCGAACGCCTCCTTGGAATAAGGAATCGTAACCAACTCAGGAAGAACAACAAGGTCCACCGGGGTCCGTTCAGATAAATATTTAGAAATCCGGTCGCATAATTCCGACACGTGTCGGTCGCGCTGCGTTAAAGAACTAAAATCAGGAACCAGCGTTTGGCAGCCCAGGACCCGCAGTGGTTTCCGATTCCCCGCCATCAAAACCTTACAATTTATCTAGAGTACAAAATAACTGCTCAAGCGCTTTAAGCAACCCAAAATGCTTTTTCAAGATCGTCGAAATCAGACGCAGGGCCCTCAAATTTATTACGACCCAACTCCAGCACATAAACATAATCAGAGATATGGAGTGCGTGGCGAATTTCCTGATCAACCAGGAGAATCGTTAAATTTTCTTTTTCAACCAACATGGTGAGCATTTCATAGACCTCTTCGGAGAGCATCTTTGACAGCCCAGCGGTCGGCTCATCCACGAGAAGCATTTTAGGTTCGGCCATCAGGGTTCGGCTAATCTCCACCATTCTCTGCTGTCCACCTGACAACTCTCCGGTAATCTGCTTTCGCTTTTCTTTGAGAACCGGAAATCGCTCGTAGTTTGCTTCGATCTTTTCGGCAATCTGTTTTTTGTCGCGCTTAAACGTCCATCCGCCAAGTTCGAGATTCTCCTCGACCGACATATCTTTAAATACACCCGGTTGCTGAGGGATATAAGCCAACCCTTTTAGAATTCGTTGGTGGGTAGGCACGTTAATAATATCTTCGCCGCCCAGTAAAACCTCGCCCCCATTCGGCCTTAAGAATCCAAAAACAGCTTTCAAGGCGGTTGATTTCCCCACTCCATTTGCCCCTAAAATGGCGGTAATCTTGTTTTTACGCGCCTTGATATTGAGCGCTTGCAGAATATTGAGATCCTTATAGTAGCCTACATAAAGGTCTTTAAGATCAAGTACAACGTCATCCTGCTGGTCGTCCATTACGAGCTCCTTGTTCCCTCTGGTTGGCCCGTCCCTGACCGATCCTCATTAGTGCCGAGGTACGCTTCGATCACCACCGGATCATTTTTAACCTTATCAGGCGTATCATCGGCGATTAAATCCCCGTAGTTCAGCACCAGGAGTCGCTCACACAGCGCGAAAATAGAATCCATCTGATGACTAATAATGATCATTGCCTTGCCTTGCTCGTTCACGCGGCGAATGTAGTCGTATATAACCTCCATCAGTTTCGGATGCACGCCGGCAAAAGGCTCGTCAAGAATCACCACGTCAGGATCAAGCATCATCAAACGGCCCAGTTCAAGAAGTTTCTGTTGCCCGCCAGATAGCGCTCGAGCGTATTCGTTTCGAAGATGTCCCATGGTGAGAAAATCAAGAACCTCAAGGGCCTCTTTTTGAACCGCCCCGCCCTTATGGCTTTTGCCTAATGCGAGTGCAGGCACGTAAAGATTTTCAAGAACCGTCATTCGCCGAAAAGATCGAGTGACTTGAAATGTACGTCCGAGTCCCGACTTTGCAACCTCGAATGAAGGCAGCTGATCGATTCGTTTGCCATTCAAGTACACCGTCCCGCTGTTCGGCTTGACCGCTCCATCCAACACATTTGTCAATGTGGTCTTTCCTGCGCCGTTTGGGCCAATTAGTCCAATTAATTCTGCACCATTGATCGTAAACGACACATCTTTCAGGACATGGTTGCCCCCATACCGTTTATTTAAATTTGAAATCTTGAGTTCAGTCATGAATGACTCCCCGTCTGTGATGGAGAGTTCTTGGAGTCATCAACAGCGTCAGACGCTCTTTTTTCGACCGTTTCTGCCGCCACATGCCCTCTACGAAAATAATCGATTACGGGAGCCAGCAATCCGTTTCTTGCGAATCTCAGGGTCAACATCAGGAGGACACCAAAAAACACGAGTCGCCAAAGTGACATGTCGATCTCTACTCCGCCGATTGAAAAACTCGTTCGAAGCATTTCGAGCATAAATTCAATGAGAATTGCGCCGATCGCCGCGGCAATAAAATTCTCAACGCCCGCAATCACCGCCATCGCTACAACAAGACTCATTTGGAGAATCATCAGATTGTTGGGAGTAATAATCGTCACGTAATGTGCTTGGACTGCACCCGCTAGGGCAGCCATCATTGAAGTCACCACAAAAACCAGAATCTTATATCGAGTCGTATTAACGCCAAGCGCGGCTGCTGCATCTTGATCCTCTCGAAGCGCCCGCACAAAAAGTCCAAAGCGTGAACGAGACAACCAATAGAGTAGTGCCAAACACCCAAGCAATAAAAAGAACATCACAAAATAAGGCGGGATCTTATCCGTCTTACTAAAAACATGTCCTGCAACCGTAATCCCATTCTCGAACAGACTGGGCAGCTCTATTCCTGCCTGACCTCGCGTGACCTGAATTTCTGCACTGATTGTTGCGCGAAGTATTTCTGAAAATCCGAGCGTAAATAGCGCTAAATAAGCAGCTCGCAGTCGAAGGACCAATAATCCAATCAATAGCCCGAAGATGCCGCCGACGAGGGTACCCAAAATAATGCCAAGCCAGACGGGCATTCGAGTAATCTGAACTGATCCATCCCATGATTCCATTGCTTGCGCTAGGCAATCCTGGGTCAGGGTCGTCGACGTCACACCGATTGGATTTTTGATGACGAGATATTGGCCCGCGATTGCAAATTCTGTACAAATTCCAGTGGGTTCTGGAGATAGAAAAAGATAATGGCAAAACAGCGCAGTGGTATAGGCGCCAAGACCCATGAAAGCCATGTGGCCAAAAGAAAACTGACCTGCGTAACCCGCTAGCATTGACCAGCTTGAAGCTAAAATTGCATAAAAGAAGCCAACGATACAAATATGCATGATGTAATCGTAGTTCCCCGCCGAATAAATAAAGGGAAATGCGACAAAGAACGCAATAATCAATGCGCCAAGGACATGGGGTATCTGCTGACGGTTCAAAACTTACCGTGCGCCCCGCTCGCAAACTTTCGGCCGAAAAGACCCATGGGCCGCAATAAAAGCATAATCGTCAATATAATCATGCCATAGGCTGGAATATAACTTGACGCTTTTTGTGCATTAGGCACGCAGCCCGTCCCCGCTGCCTCTACTAACCCAACCAAAATGCCGCCCACAAATGCTCCTGGCAAAGAGCCAAGACCACCGAGCACCACGATCACGAAAGATCGCATTTCAGGAATCTGTCCGACGATCGGCAACCATGAAAAAGCCTGTACAAGGACAGCGCCCGACAACGCCGCAATCATGCAGCCGAGTGAAAACGCAAGCATATTCATACGATTAGGATTAATACCCGTAATTGCTGCTGCATCTTGGTCTTGACTAACAGCCCGCAGTCCTTTTCCGGTCCAGGTGCGATGCAAGAAAAACAGTAACCCCAAAAGCACCAGAATCGATAGAACGGCTGCAACGAAACGAGGATTTGATATTGATACTGTATCGAAAAGCTCCATGTTTCCACGACTGGTTTTAATGAGCCAGGGATCTGATGCGTCTGGCAATCGAATCCTCGGGAAATCGAAGAAGCGTCGAACCTTAACTGGATTTGAGCCCGCAACTGCGGCTACCAGATAGGTCAGCGTAAAGGACAGCCCAAAAGTCACTAAAATCCCGTATTCAACGGGACGTTCGACTCGGCCGTCATACATCGGCGTCAGAAACAGTCTTTCGAAAATCGCGCCGAGCATAAATGTCAACACACATGCGCCGAATACGCCGATCAATGGGTGGGTTCCAGGAAACCAAACATTGACGATGTAATAGACCAGCATGCCGCCCACCATATAAAAGGCACCATGCGCAAAACTAACAAGACCCAAGATTGAAAAGATAAGGGTCAGCCCTAGTGCCATCAGACCGTAAATGATTCCAATAATCAGTCCATTGGTGACCTGCGAGGCGACAAAAGAGCCATTCGAGACGCAATTATTGTCAGGATCCGCATTAGCGAACGCGGCCGCAACAATCCCAATAACAACTAGGGATGACAGCGTAATCATAACTCTTGTGATTTCTGGAACTCTCACCCAAAGCGGGATGAGGCCAATAGGGCCAAATGCCGCTCCAATGACAGAGCCTCCCAGCGTCGCGTTTGAAGTATCGAGATCTTTGCGGAGGAAAACCTTTCGGGTAACCACGCCCCCGATAACACCCCACGATACCACCCAGAGAATAGTCCACCAAAAAATACTTGAATACTGCATATTTATTTTGCGTCGATCTTAGAGAAACATCTAGCTACGAGAAAAAACCAGAGTGAGCGCTTGAGGCTCACTCTGGTTACGAACAACACTCGGGCAATTTATCAATCTACGTAGATAGGATCGCCAGTTTTGTAAACATCAGGATAGACAATAGTCATACCCGGTGAGGACTCACCTTCTTTTTGATACTGCACCATCGTAATTGCCGGATCGGGCCACTGGTGCCACCACTCATCGCCTTTACCGTCCGCAGCGGGATCTTTCTTGGTGCCGTAAGGAAAGTAGATGTTCCCCAGAGCGCCTTCGTGGTTGATGTTTTCGAGGGCGCTAACAATAGCATCCCCGTTTGTTGAGCCTGCTTCGTTAATGGCTTGTGCAAGCACACCAATCGAGTCATAAGCCTCTAGCGCATAACTCTCCACACCTGTCTTGCCGGTTTTTGCCTTGTAGTCAGCGGCGAATTTAATCGCACGAGCGTTATACATTGTTTCGGGGACACCGATCCTGGCCATGAATGCAAGATTGCCATCGGGGACGTTTTCCCACCACGACTTACTTTCAAGTCCCGCCTGATTCGCATGGAACATCATATCCTGAGGACCGATGCCTGCATCCGCTGCCTGCTGTGTGTAGTTGTAACCTGCTTCACCGGTCAGAAGGACAATAGTGTAATCAGGCTTTTCCGCTTTGATACGCTCGACAATTCCAGAAAAATCCTGGGTACCAATATCCACACCAAAAGTGGTGCTACTGATCCCTTTCGATCCAAGTCCTTTCTCGCACTCAGCTGCTGCTGGTATACCGTAGTCGGTATTTTCGGTAACAATTGCGACTTTTTTCACGCCCGGGGCCTGTGCGGCAAACTGCCAGATAACACCTGACGCCCAGGAGCTAAGCGGCGCAATTCGAAATATATATTTTTGCTTGTCGCCCGTAATCGTGTCGTTCCAGGTTTCAGCGAAAACGACTGGAATACCGCGATCGTTTGCGATGTCCTTACCCGCCACGCCCACAGAACTGTGGTAGCCGCCTCCAACAGCTACAACATTATCCTGAGTAATCAGTTTTTCCATCAAGGCGCGAGCCTTCTCAGGCAGGCCTTCGGTATCTGCAATTACAACTTTGACATCGCACCCCAGCACACCGCCGGCCGCGTTAATGTCGCGTTCGGCAAGCAGCATGGCATCACGCATCGCTTCACCACCGGTTACTGAGCCGGGAGCTGACAATGGCGCTAAACCGCCCAGTTTAATTGGGCAGTCAGCCGCGTTTGCCGTCGATACCACAGATAGGCCGCCAAAACAGATTGCGATGGCGCTTAAAATTTTTGGCACAGATATTCTTTGCATATTGATCTTCCTCTCTTTGTTTGGCTGGAACTTATTAGAAATTAAATTTGTCCAACTTTTTTCGACGAATTTTCTATCGCTTTAAATAACTAGCTTTTTATAATCGTCAGTCCACCTATTGTGCGGGAAGTGTCACGTTCCGGTCAAATCAATAGATAAAAAAGGGTAATTCAGCGATGGTTGGTATCGAAAGCACGAAATTGATAACTCAAGCTCCCGCTTCGACGCCCGAATTGACTGGAGTCAGGTAGACTCGTGCCATCGTTTTAACTCCCGAGGTTTTATGTCGACTCCGATCAAGCCTGATTGTGATTCTGAAGCGCTCTCAGAGCGCAGTATCCGACAATGGCTCAACGAAAATAACATTGAAGACATCGAGGCTGTGATACCTGATATGACGGGTATTGCCCGCGGAAAGCTCATTCCTGCGCACAAATACAGCGAGGAGGTTGGCCTGCGATTGCCAGAAGCAATCTTTCTTCAAACGGTAACCGGTGATTACCCAGAGGATTGGAGCGCTATTGATCCCGCTGATAAAGATATTTTTTTAAAGCCTGACATTGACACGTTTCGGCTAGTGCCCTGGACATCCGAGCCCACTGCCCTTGTCATTCATGACTGTTTTTACGCAGACGATAGTGCAGTTGGAATGTCGCCCCGCCATGTTCTCAAGAACATTTTAAATATGTACCGTGAACGGGGCTGGCAGCCAATAGTCGCACCAGAGCTCGAGTTCTATTTGATCAAACCGAATCCGGATGCAGACTATCCACTAGAGCCGCCTATCGGGCGATCGGGTCGGGCAGAGACCGGACGGCAGTCTTACTCTATTGATGCAGTGAACGAGTTTGATCCGCTTTTTGAAGATTTATATGACTACTGCGAGAGCCTGGAAATTCCGCTTGAGACTCTCATTCATGAATCTGGCGCTGCACAAATGGAAGTGAATTTGCTTCATGGTGACCCTCTTGCTATGGCGGATCATGCTTTTTTATTGAAGCGCACGGTTAGAGAAACCGCACTTCGACATAAGATCTACGCCTCTTTCATGGCAAAGCCAATGGAAAACGAACCCGGAAGTGCGATGCACGTCCATCAGAGCGTTGTATCAACTGACGATGGACACAACATTTTCAGCGGGCCAGATGACACCGCGAGCCCGTTGTTCTATTGGCATATTGGCGGATTGCAACGATATCTTCCTGCAATCCTTTCATTGCTGGCACCCAACATTAATTCCTATCGACGAATCCAACGTTACAACGCCGCGCCGATCAATGTGCAGTGGGGTCTTGATAACAGGACAGTCGGGCTTCGGGTTCCTGACTCCACGCCACAGTCACGCCGCGTTGAAAATCGCGTTCCGGGCGCTGATGCGAATCCCTACCTTGCGATCGCAGCCAGCCTGGCATGTGGACTACTGGGCATGATCAATCGTATTGATCCCACGGCGCCAATTAGTGGAAGCGCCTATGAAATGCCTTATGAATTACCGAGAAGTCTCGAGCAATCCCTTGTCGCGCTTAACGAATGCCCCGAGTTGATCGAGATTCTCGGTTCACATTTTGTGCAGGCGTGGACCTCTGTAAAAGAAAAAGAGCATGAAACATTTTTACATGTCATCAGTTCATGGGAAAGAGAACACCTACTTTTAAATGTTTAGATCTTTTTTCTCATCAGTGCTAACCGACATCACGGATGTGCGAAAAAATTGGTCAAGTAACATCTGGCCCGCTGTCCTAACAGGAGAACATTAATGGCTTTAAGTACCGCGGAATATCGAGCGCTTGATAGCGCTCATTTTCTTCACCCATTCACTGATCACAAAGAACTGCACCAAAAAGGCAGTCGGATCATAGAGCGGGCTGATGGGGTTTACCTTTTTGACTCAGAGGGTAACCGGCTACTGGATGCGATGGCTGGCCTTTGGTGCGTTAATGTCGGTTATGGCCGGAAAGACCTGGCAGCGGTCGCTCAAAAACAAATGGAGCAACTTCCCTACTACAACAGCTTTTTTCAGACTGCGCATCCACCGGTTATCGAGCTTTCAAAACTTCTCTCAGAGGTAACACCCGACCATCTTAATTATGTATTCCTGACCAACTCGGGCTCTGAATCTAATGATACCGTTGTTCGAATGGTGCGCCACTATTGGACAAGCCTTGGACACCCCGAAAAGCAGACTATTATCAGTCGAAAGAACGCCTATCATGGAAGCACAGTGGCGGGCGCCAGTCTTGGAGGCATGTCTGCCATGCATGCGCAAGGCGGTCTCATTCCAGGCGTCGAACATATTAATCAACCGTACTGGTATCGAGAAGGCGGCGATCTGTCCCCCGAAGCGTTCGGTAAAAAAATCGCGCTAGAACTCGAACACAAAATTGAATCCCTTGGCGAACATCAAGTCGCCGCATTTATTGCCGAGCCGATTCAGGGTGCAGGCGGGGTTATCGTCCCGCCTGAAACCTACTGGCCGACCATCAAGGAGATCTGTGATCGTCATCAGATTCTCCTCGTGGCAGACGAAGTGATCTGCGGTTTTGGCCGAACCGGCCAGTGGTTCGGAAGCGATTACTACGATCTAAAGCCTGATTTGATGCCAATCGCGAAAGGACTCTCTTCGGGATATCTCCCGATCGGGGGAGTCATGGTGGCTGATCATGTCTCACGAGTGGTTATTGAAGAAGGTGGCGAATTTTTTCATGGCATGACCTACGCAGGTCATCCAGCCGCTTGCGCGGTTGCGTCAGCAAATATTCGAATCCTCAGGGATGAGGGCATTATCGAAAATGTTCGTGATCAAACTGCTCCCTATCTGCAAAAAAGATGGAAAGAGCTCGCTGAGCATCCTCTCGTTGGCGAAGTTCGCGGGTTAGGCTTTCTGGGCGCAATGGAATTGGTAGCAGACAAAGCATCCGGAAAACAGTTCGAACCTGGCGCGGGGGTTGGCGGCATCTGTCGAGATCTTTCGGCTCAAGCGGGTCTTGTGATGCGGGCAGTTGGCGACACAATGATCATCTCACCGCCGCTCATTATGACTCATGAGCAAATCGATGAACTGGTCACCCTTGCCCATCAAGCACTTGACCAAACGCTTGCGGCGATTAAAAAAAGCCTTTAGACAGGTGGCCTTGAAAACTCGGATAACACGCGCCTCCAGATAAAACCCAGCTTGACCTGTGGTCAGGCTGGGTGTGTACTGAATGCCTAACCCTGAACTGGTCAGCGTCCGACTACCCGCTTGAAACAGGAAAACCCATAATGGCGAAAAGTCACGTGGGACATAGAAAATGCGCATCAAGTCATGACAAACATAGAATTGTTCGATGGATAAAGCGCCTAAGAACTGAACTCTTTAGTTCGAAAATATCATACGGATAAGGACACCATCAGTTAATTCAGTCTGTAAGAAGTTGAATCTCCAATTAAGACCGCAAGATGCATTACGAACCACTCAATCACAAAAATTGGGCTCTTTGGCGTCGCCAAATCATTGCGCTCGAAACCACTGTATATGAAGCGTCAAGGCAGGATAATCCCGAAACGCTTCAAGACATTATCTGCCATCCCAAAAGCGCTAGTCTCATCGCACACGACAAATCGACTGTCGCCGGTTTTTGCCTTGGCGGGCCGATTGAATTATTTCCCCATGTTCGCGGACCTTCAGAAGACCCGACCCGTGGCCATTTTCAAACGCTTTACTCTGCAGATACCTGCGTCGCACCAATATTCCAAGGCAGAGGCATCGGTCGCGAACTGAAACTCCTCCAGAGAACCGTTGCAAAAACAAAAGGATATCGCTTTATCTCAGGTCGAAATCGCGCAGTGCTCGCCCAAAAAATGTGGAGACTCAACCAGTCCCTCGGCGCGCAACCGATACATATAATCGAAGGAGATTATCAGGATAATCTAACCCCTGACATCTGTATTTACTATGCCATCAATCTTTAAAACGAGAACCGTCGAATGACCAGACCAAAACGTATTGAAATTGTAGAAGTGGGACCTAGGGATGGTTTGCAAAATGAAGCTCAACATCTTTCACCCTCAGAGCGAATCACTCTTATCGAACAGCTTTCTGATGCGGGACTGGTACAAATTGAAGCGGGCGCATTTGTATCAACCCGCTGGGTACCTCAAATGGCAGGCAGCGATGAAATCCTAACCGCACTTAACAGTCGATCTGATTTGAGATTGCCCGTTTTGGTTCCAAACCTAACCGGCTACAACAACGCCCGCGCGGCCGGGGCGAAAGAGATTGCCGTTTTTGGCGCCGCCACCGAGACTTTCTCACAAAAGAATATCAACTGTAGCGTCGCTGCAAGTCTGGATCGATTTGCCGAAGTTTGTCAGCATGCCATCAATGATGGCATTTATATTCGAGGCTATATTTCTTGTGTCCTGGGGTGCCCCTATGAAGGTGAGGTCAACCCCGCTCAAGTCGCATCAATGGCTCGGCATTTAATCGAAATGGGCTGCTCAGAGGTCTCCCTTGGTGACACCATCGGTATTGGCACTGCTGACAATGCTCGTATCCTCGTTGAGCACTGTGCAGAACTCATTGGAATCGATCGAATCTCAGTTCACTTTCATGACACCTATGGTCAGGCGCTCGCCAATATCCTGGCCTGTATTGATTTAGGCATTAGCACTGTAGACACAGCAGTTGGAGGTTTAGGTGGCTGCCCTTATGCGAAAGGGTCTGCGGGAAACGTGGCCACCGAGGACGTGGTTTACATGCTCAACGGACTGGGTATCGACTGCGGAGTTGATCTCAATGCGCTGCTGGATATCACGAGCGATCTTTGCGCTCGACTGAATCACCCTCCCGCATCGCGGGCGGCCCGTGCGCTACTTGCACAACGAGCGTGAAGCTCGCCTAATCCGCCAGGCGACTCTCAGAGGTCGCCACGGAATCTAGGCCGCGTCGAAGATCGAGCTTGATATCATCGGGATGCTCTAAGCCCACACCAATTCGGATCAGGCTGTCCGTGATACCGGCCACCTGGCGCTGCTTTTCGGTAATTCGTGCATGAGTGGTTGATGCCGGGTGCGTGATGGTCGATTTGCTATCTCCCAGATTAGCCGTAATAGAAAGCAGCCGGGTGTGATCTATGACCTGCCAAGCATCGGACCGCGAGCCATGGATTTCAAAAGCCACAATCCCGCCGAAACCCCGTTGCTGCTTTAAAGCCAGCAGGTGCCCCGGATGGGAAGATAACCCTGGATAAAACACTCTTCGAACAGCCGGATGTCCCTGCAACCAGTCGGCCAGCTCAGCGGCATACTCGCAGTGTCCCTTCATTCGAAGGGCAAGAGTCTCAAGCCCCTTCTGAAACACCCAAGCATTAAAGGGGCTCATTGAAGGCCCCGAAGTCCTCAAGGTATTGAACAACTCATCATAGAGCGCTCGATCATTAACGACTAAAGCCCCACCCACACAGCGACCCTGACCATCCAGATACTTCGTAGCAGAGTGAACCACCACATCTGCTCCATATTCAAGAGGTTTTTGTAAAACCGGTGTACAGTAGACATTGTCCACCACAAACAACACCCCGGCTTCCTTTGCGATTTTGGATAGCGAAGCCAGATCCGCGATTTCACAGGTCGGATTGGAAGGCGTCTCCACGAAAAGAAGACGAGTCCTTGGGCTCATGGCCCGCTGCCAGGCCGATAAATCGGTGAGGGCAACAAAGTCAGTGGTCACGCCAAAGCGGCTGAGGGTTTTGGTGAATAATGACACGGTCGATCCGAAGACATTCTCTGAGACCGCCACGCGATCGCCTGCCTTTAAAACCGAGAGCGCCAAACAAAGAATCGCAGACATGCCCGATGCAGTGGCTATCGCAAAACGACCCCCTTCCATTGCCGCTAGACGGTCTTCGAATCCGCGCACCGTGGGATTGGTAAACCGAGAGTACACATTACCTTCCGTTGCGCCCGAAAACTTTGCCGCTGCATCTGCAGCATTGTCGAAAACGAAGCTCGAGGTGGCGAAAATGGGATCGCTATGCTCCGACTCAGCCGTCCGTCTCTGACCCGCGCGAATCGCAAGCGTCTCAATACTTAAAGGTTCGGTGAAATCATACATAACCTGTCTCCTTAATCCGGTCGAGCGCAGGGCACAAAAAAACCCACTGCAGTCGGGGCTGAAGCGGGGTACCGATAAGCCTCGCTTTAGCCGTATTTCTTAAGCGCCCGCAAGCTGATATTCAAATCGGCGCTAAGCGGAATCTAGCAACTTGGCAGGGTCCTGTCAAAAAAATCTCAAGAAAGCGGGCCGCGCCACGTCAGCCGATAACGATACGGTAAGAGAGCGACTCAAACAGAGTTAGCTGAAGATCAACCCCGTCAAGGAGGATAAATCCTTTATTTCAGCAGCCACCGAGGTGCCCAACCGCTCGGCTTTCTGATCGAAGCGATTCACCCAGATGACCCTGAAGCCGAAGGCATCAGCGCCGGCCGCGTCCCACGCGTTCGAGGAGTGAAAAGCGATTTCTGACGCATCGACTTCTAATGCATCAACCGCCTGCTGATACACGCGGGGGTCAGGCTTGTAAATTCGAATACCATCAACCGAAAGCACGGCATCAAAGTAAGCCTCAAGGCCCGCATGGTTTACCGCGGCCGATAGCATATCTGGAGAGCCATTGGAAAGAATGGCGCAACGGATATCTTTTGATTTCAATTCATTAAGGACCTCCGGCACTTCCAAATAGCAGGAAAGACCAAGATACGCCTGCATAAGATCAGCTCGAAGTTGTGAATCTGAAATACCGTGGGTATCCAAAGCAAAATCGAGCGCATCCCCAGTGACCTGCCAAAAGTCAACGTACCGCCCCATTAGGGTTCGCAGCCACGTGTATTCCAGTTGCTTGGTTCGCCAAAGCATAGACACGATTGACGCATTGGCCATCCGGTGAGTGTGCTGGGCTACAGCCGAGTGCACGTCGAATAGTGTGCCGTAAGCGTCAAACACACAGGCCTTAATTCCATTAAGTGCGCTCTGGTTCATCTAAGCCATTCTTTCAATTATCAAGTAATTCTTTTTTTGGAGGAATGGAGTAGGTCGCGGTCACATGCGCAACAAGTGCATCCTCGCCATCGCTATAGATCTCAACTTCGCCAACCGCAAGGCGCTTCCCGAGCTTCATGATGCGAGCTTTGGCAATCAGGTCAGATGGTCCAGGCCGGCTCAGAAAATTGATATTTAAACTAGTCGTCACAGCAAGCGGCACAATGCCGATCTCACTTAGGAGTGCCGCATAAATCCCGTAGTCGGCAAGACCCATCATAACCGGACCCGCAATCGTATCTCCCGGCCGCAAGAATTTTCGATCGTATGGCGCTCGCACCGTCGCCGCGCCTTCCTCCAAAACTTCTAAAACAAAGCCATTTTCCCGAGCAAACGGTAGCTGCTGATCAACCAGCTCTAGAAGTTGAGACAGAGAAATTTTTGACACAGTAGTCCTCTCTAACAGTATTTCACTTTACTATAAGAGCCCAGCGATGTAACTTACGCTGAAATTGACATCCAATTAACGCCATGACTGACCCCTTACCCAATGACGGCTCGACATCCCTCTTTTTGAAGACGGCCTATTCACCTGGGGTGATCAATCTTACCCTGAATAATCCTTCTCAGTACAATGCGCTGTCAGAGGAAATGCTGTCGGCGATGATCTCAACAATAAACGAGATCAAGGATAATCCTGACATCAAGGTAGTAATCCTGTCTGCCAATGGAAAGGCCTTCTGCGCTGGGCATGATTTAAAACAAATGCGTGCTCGACCTGACCAAAGTTACTATGAAGACTTATTCTCTCGATGCACCGAGATGATGATGACCCTTGCATCCATGCCCCAGATTGTGGTCGCTAAAGTAGACGGGATGGCAACAGCCGCTGGCTGCCAACTCGTCGCTAATGCTGATCTTGCTATTTCCTCTAGCGCTGCCCGATTCGCGGTCTCTGGAATAAACCTCGGTCTTTTTTGCTCGACCCCAAGCGTGCCACTGAGTCGGAATGTGTCCCGCAAGCGCGCATTCGAGATGCTCACCACCGGTGAATTTATTGATGCCGAAACAGCGGTCAACTATGGCCTAATCAATCATGCTGTGCCAGCAGAAGAACTGGATGCCACTGTCGATCAACTTGTGAAAAATATTGCCTCAAAGCCATCTCAAGCGCTTCGGGCAGGAAAAGCACTTTTTTACCGGCAGTTAAACATGCCGCTTGTCGACGCTTACGCGACTGCGGGTCAAACGATGGCGAAAAACATGCTTTTCGACGACACGATTGAAGGCATCAGCGCTTTTATTGAAAAACGACAGCCAAACTGGAATTAGCCCAAAAATATTATGTGTTCGTTGTCTCCAGTGAATTAAATTTCCGGTAAACGGTATTGCAATGCCTCAGCAATATGATCGTCCTGGACGCAATCAACTCCACCAAGATCGGCAATTGTCTGGGCAACTCTTAAAACAAGATGGTACCCGCGGGCCGAGATGGCGAGTGCCGCCATCGCTTTATCGAGAAACCTATCCGCACTTTTTTCCAAACTAAGTCGAGAATCAAATCGTGCCTGATGAGCTCGCGCATTGGTTGAGCCCAAGCGATCTAACTGACGAATCCGGGCATTTATCACTCGTTGCTTAACGGCCTTGGAATTCTCAATCGACCCTCTTGATTTCTTCAATTCCCTCGGGTCGATCGCGCTTAATCTCACCTGAAGACCAATGCGATCCTGCAACGGTCCCGAAATTTTTTGCCGGTAGCGCTTCGCTTCCTCAACAGTGCAACGGCAACGGCCTGATAAATCGCCCTCGTACCCGCATCGACATGGATTCATCGCGCTAATCCACTGAAACTGGCAAGGATAACGAACCGAAGCATTGACTCTTGAAATTGATATAAATCCTGACTCCAGCGGCTCTCTCAACTGATCTAAAGTCTGTCGTTGAAACTCAGGCAACTCGTCAAGAAATAGGACCCCATTGTGAGCGAGAGAGATCTCACCCGGCTGAGCGTTTCTACCGCCTCCGATAAGCGCAGCTGCTGATCCACTATGATGAGGAGCTCGAAAAGGTCTTACTTTCCAACGATCAATATCGAACCCCAAACTCGACACAGAATGAATCATTGCGGAGTCAAGCGCCTCAGTCTCACTCATCTCCGGCAATAGGCCAGGCAAGCGTTCCGCGAGCATGGTCTTGCCACATCCGGGTGGGCCGATCATCAAAAGTGAGTGTCCGCCGGCTGCTGATATCTCTAACGCTCTTCGTCCTAAGTGTTGCCCTGATATTTCAGAAAGATCAGGGCAACGTACATCGCTATGAGGGCGGGCGACCAACCCTTTGGAGGGGCGGGGATCCATCAGGGTATCGTTCCGGAGATGCGTTGCACATTCAGCGAGATGATCGCATGGCAATAATTGTGCACCCTCAGCTAAAGAGGCCTCATAAAAGTTCTGACGAGGCAACATTAGGAAATTGTTTGTCTTGCAAACCTCAAGCGCTATGGGTAGCACGCCAGGAACTGCACGCAGTTCTCCGCCCAGTCCCAACTCGCCAATATATTCACCGGGCAGATCAACCAAGGTTTTACCGAGTTGGCCGGAGGCAGCAAGAATTCCAAGTGCGATGGGCAGGTCAAATCGGCCACCTTGTTTTGGGAGATCAGCAGGGGCCAGGTTCACCGTAATGCGTCTGGTAGGGAAATCAAATCCAGAATTCAGAAGAGCGCTTCTCACCCGTTCTCGACTTTCTCTTACTGCAACTTCCGGTAAGCCAACGATACTAAATGATGGCAATCCACCTGAAAGGTGAACCTCTACCGAAACACGCGGGGTCTCAAGGCCGTACCCCGCCCTGCTCTGCAATCGTGCTAGCGACATGTTGACTACTCCTTGTCATTTTTCCCATCCTTGGGAAGTCTTGTGATGAATGAGACTGTACTTCTTATTTCTGGCCTGCTTCTAATGCCTCGATACGGGCCTGAAGCGCTTCAAGTTTCTCACGAGTGCGCATCAAAACCTTCTCTTGCACTTCAAGTTCTTCGCGGGTCACCAAATCCATCTTTCTAAGAGATGCCTCAACCATAGCGCGAACGTTACTCTTAATTTCCTTCGATAAATCATTTGGCAGCACATCATGAAGAGAATCAGTTAATTTTTTGAACGGAGATGTCATTAGTGTTCACAATTTTTAGAAACGATGTTGACTGAAGACCGAATCTTAACAGCGCATCTGTCTTCTTGTGTTTAAAGCACCATTACAGTGCGAAGCCTAAATTAAATGCCCTGCTTATGGGCATTATTTAATCGCTAAATTTAACGACCGCTCGTATAACCTGTCCAAAAATTTTTTCAAGGTTGGCACGTTTATTGCTTCTAAAACAGTGATCCAGTTATCTGGCGATTTTTATCCGTTTGATGTTCATTTTAATAAGGAGAAAAAATGAAACTTGTAAGCGCCGTCATAAAGCCATTTAGGTTAGACGATGTACGAGACGCCCTGTCGGCGATCGGAGTGAAAGGTATGACTGTCACAGAAGTGAAGGGTTTTGGGAGGCAAAAAGGTCATACCGAACTCTATCGAGGCGCTGAATATGCTGTGGACTTCCTGCCCAAGGTGAAACTCGAGATTGCAATATCAACTGATCTCGTTGATCAGGCGATCGAAGCCATCAGTAGCGCAGCAAAAACAGGAAAAATTGGAGACGGAAAAATATTTGTTTTCGATATCGACCAAGCCGTTCGAATTCGAACCGGAGAAACAAGCACAGGCGCTCTTTAACTATACCTATCAAATAAAATTTAGAACTTGGAGAAAAAAGTGGAAGAAATTCTTAACCTTAAGTACGCGCTCGATACCCTTTATTTTCTTGTGATGGGCGCATTTGTAATGTGGATGGCCGCGGGATTTTCTATGCTTGAGGCGGGACTTGTCCGCGCCAAAAATACAACGGAAATTCTCACAAAAAATGTAGCGCTTTACTCGATCGCCTGCGTCATGTACATGCTGGTGGGGTATAACTTGATGTATCCGGGAGATGCTGTCAATAGTTTTTGGCCGGGAATTACTTTCCTATTAGGCGCCGAAAATGACCCCGCGACCGTCCTAAGCGTAACCGGAGATGAATGGTATTCGGGCAGTTATTATTCCGGTCGATCTGATTTCTTTTTCCAGGTGGTCTTCGTCGCTACCGCCATGTCGATCGTCTCAGGAGCTGTAGCCGAGCGGATGAAGCTGTGGCCATTCCTTGCTTTTTGTGTTGTTCTAACGGGATTCATCTACCCTATTCAAGGTTTCTGGAAATGGGGCGGTGGCTTCCTAGATACGATGGGTTTCTCTGATTTTGCAGGCTCGGGAGTCGTGCATCTGACCGGCGCAACAGCCGCGCTTGCCGGCGTCTGGCTTGTCGGCGCCCGCAAAGGGAAATATGGAAAAAATGGAAAAATCCAGGCGTTACCAGGCGCTAACCTTCCATTAGCAACGCTAGGCACGTTTATATTGTGGTTAGGCTGGTTCGGATTCAACGGCGGGTCGGAATTGGTTATCTCAAATGTAAGTGAAGCCAACGCAGTCGCTGCGGTATTTGTAAACACCAACGCAGCCGCGGCTGGGGGTGTCGTCGCAGCATTACTCACAGCTAAAGTTGTTCTCGGTCGGGCGGATCTTACGATGGTGCTCAATGGCGCGCTTGCGGGTCTTGTCTCGATTACAGCAGAACCCTTAATGCCATCGCCGCTTACCGCCACCCTAATTGGTGCTGTCGGAGGCGTTATTGTTGTTTTCTCGGTATTGGCTCTTGACCGCATCCGTATCGACGATCCCGTTGGCGCCATTTCTGTACATGGGGTCGCTGGTATCTGGGGGTTAGTCGCGGTTCCCATCACCAACGGTGACGCTTCTCTATTGACTCAGCTAACTGGTGCCGGGATTATATTTTTATTTGTATTAGTTGCGAGTTTAATTACCTGGATGGTGATTAAAGTACTATTCGGTTTACGCGTTAGCGAGGAAGAGGAATATCGCGGTGTGGACGTATCGGAGTGCGGTCTTGAGGCCTATCCAGAGTTTACAAAAAGCTCCTAGATCCAATAAATCCCTAAGTAGCTAGGCGCAGCAGTAGCGTCCTTTTTCGAAAGGGCGCTACTCGCTAAGCAGGGGCGTGCGGTATTCGACATAGGCATCTTCCCGGAGGGATTGAGACCACTGCTCTAATGCCTCATCTGTTTTCCTTCCCCTCAATACCTGTTCTGCCTCCAGCCTGCGAAGGTTCTCTCCGATATCAATCTCTCGACGACCCATCACCTGCGCAATATGCAGCCCTGCTCCTGTTTCGAATATCAGACTAATCTCATTGAGTGCAAGCGCGTCTAACGTTTGTTCAAATTCAACGGGCAACTGCCCTGCATCGATCCAGCCAAGGCTCCCACCTAATGCGCGCGAGGAAGGGTCTTCCGACTGCAATCGCGCGACAGACCCAAAATCTTCCCCCGCGAGAATTCGATCACGAATTCTTTCTAATCGAGATCGAATCTGCTCTTTCCGCAAAAGATCAGTCTGACGAAGCAAAATATGCCTGACCTGTCGCTGCAATACCATTGAGACACCCGCCTGCTGGACGTCGATCAATTTCAGGATATGCCAGCCCCGAGGGCTTTTAAACACCTCCGAAACACCGCCAATTTCCACATTATCCAGTGCATCAATAAAAATCTGCGGCAATTGGGAACGACTGCGCAATCCCAAAAATGCATTTTGTCTCTCGCCCTCGCCAGGGAGGTAGCTTTTAATCGCGTCATCAAATGAAAGCCCGCCCATTAGACTTTGATAAATCTCATTAGCCGTCTTCCCCAGCGCGAAAAGCGTTTCTTCTGTTGCATTAGCAGGAATAGATATCAGAATTTGAGCCAGTTCGAACTTGTCGTCTTGTTCGTCTATTTCATACGGATTTTGAAGCAGGTAATCATTAATCTCCTGCGAACTGATATTAATCGTCCGCCCAATCCGATTGTTGACTAATTGCCGAATCGTAAGTTGTCGACGCAAATCCATTCGGTAGTTTTCAAACCTCACGCCGTTCTCCTCAATCAGTGCCTTAAACTGAGCACCATTCAATTGATTCTGTTTTGCAATGACGGAAAGAGCGTAATTAACCTGACTGTTCGTAGTCGAAATGCCAAACCGCTGCGCCACGTCAAGCAGCAGGTTATCAACAATCATTTCTTCCAGTACTTGTGATGACAGTACAGAGTCGGGCGGTGGCGCACGCCCGCTGGCGTTAAATTCCAGTCGGGCAATAGACATCTGCTGGTCAAGGTCCGCCTGCGTAATGATCGATTCATTGACAATGACAAGCGCCTTATTGATCATCTCCTGGCCGGAAGCAAATGATGAGCAAAACAAACCTATCAAGAACACAGCTGAAAAATTTCTAATTCGGCAGTTCTGCACTACGTAACGGTTATAAAAAATTTTGCTTTTCAACTTGGAATGAAAGGTTTAATTAAGAGAGGGCGCGCCGGCTGTGAATCCGCCTTCAAGCTGATCAGTCGAGATTCGGCCCATGCCTTTCAGGCTAAACGTTGCCATAAATTTCGTTTCGGACTCATCGTCAGAGCCATTCGGTCGATCCTCGAGCGCAACCTGTATCGCCCAACAGCACGCATCGTAACCTAGACTGACTTTCGAATAGATTCCGTCATCGCTGGAATCGGACTCACTGCGAAGCAGATTGGTACCAAACTGCCATCGGGATGAAATCGGCCAGGTGAAATCCAACTGAATGCTGCTAGACGTCTCATACCATCCGTAGGTCGCTGCAAGTTTTCGACGAAAATCTGGATTTAACGCAGCGCCAAGCCGCCAGTGTTCGACCTTGCTCTCATCCCAGTTCCAGTTCAAGAAGCCATCTGTCTTCAGTGTTTTTGTCGGATAAAAATCAATCTTTCCGACTAGCGGCGAGAGGTCGCTATCATCCACCTCTTCGCTACCAATCGTTACTTCGCGGTCAGCAAGATAAATTTGCTGCGCTAAATCCCAGCGCAACAGATCGTCGCCACTATCCGATTGATAAGTCTCGCTTGCGAGCCCCAACGTAAACCCCTGAAAGTTCTGAATCCGGTCTGATCCCCAGAAACCGTTTCCAAGGAAAGCATCTGCGATATTGTCGAAACCGACAGAGCCTGAATCAAAGACCGGAAGATCGTCTTGATCTTCGTAGGGCACATAGTGATATGTCAGACTTGGAACCAGAGTTTGGGTGTGGCCTGTTTCACGCCAACTGACCTCACGCTCCAAAAATAGTTTTGAACCCAATTCCAAAAGATAAATACCTCGAGTGGGATCCGACGACTGGCCAATCGGCTGGTTTTCCACATTGTATGCGGTATACGCATAAGTGACTTTTGGTGTAATTTCAATAAATGATCTTTCAATCGGCACCGCGAGGGACGTCTCGGTATCCCATCTCAATCCGGTTGTCTTACTGGAAGAGGCATGCCCGAAGTTGACCAACTCGGATTTAACTTCAGGCTTTAAAGTAAAACGGGTCGCGTTATAACTCACAGATTGTTGGGACCCTACTGTGAAGTCTTTTTCCCAATCTGCGCGAATACCGGGTAGTCGACTATATGGCTCATTATCTTTTGACACATTTTTATCGACCGTCTGATAGGCCGTCGCATCAACATTTAACAGAAAGTTTTCGTCCTCAAGAAAAATATCAGAAGGATCAATCGAAACATCTGCCCTTTGGGGAAGATGCGAAGCGCTGCTAATCGCAAGATTGTTTGCGAGGTCTGTAAGGTAGTCTTTATCTGATACGTACCCCACATCCGCATTCAGTGAAATTCTTGAACCCTGCTTTTCAATATTTTGTCTATGCTGATAACTGAATCCATAGCGGCCATCGCCATACTCGGAGTCATCGGGCATCAATTCTCCACGAACGATTCCATTGAAGTCACTGGAGGTTGTTTCGCCCATGTAGCGAAACTCCCCTGACCCTAGAACGCCTCGGTTACCCATATAGCGCCCCGCAAATGTTGCATCTTGGGATGGTGCAATATTCCAGTAATAAGGGACTTCGACATTAAACCCCCAGTTGTTTCCATAGCCAATGGTGGGGAATAACAGGCCACTTTTTCTTTCTTCGGTAATCGGAAAACTCAATCGCGGCGCATACGCAATTGGCACGCCATAAAACCGAACTTTCAAATTCTCGCCCACCCCAATACCGGACGCATGATCCAAGGTGATCTCGCTTGCCTCAATTAAGACGGCATCATCTCCAACCACACATCTTGAATAAACGACATCCTCCAGTCGCTCACGATCATGTCCCTCCAGAAACAAACGGCTCGCTGTTGCGCGGGCTTTGGCTTTGACACTAATCGGCTCAATATTGGCCTCATCCGTAATTTCTGACTCATCGCTGTTAATCGCTAATATCTCTCCCGACGACAGACGAATCGTTCCCGATGAATAACCTGTTGCGCTTGGTCCTTTAATACTCCCAGACGTTCCGGCAATCGCCATGGTGTACCCTGATTGATCGAAAGACAAAGCAGAAAAATCTTCAATTTTTCTCTTTGGAATGGGATCTCGTCTTGATAACTGCAGGGTAACGTCCGACGCGGTTCCAATTCGGGTTTCCATGTCGAGATCAAGTGCAACTGCAGTAATCCGATCGCCTTGCTCAGAAAATAAGATTGCTTTCTTGGCCTCGAGAGACATCGTCTTTTTATCAAAAAGAATTTCATTTGCATATATCGCCCGCGCGCCCTGCGTTGCGAAGGCACCCCCTCTTAGCTCAAGCTTATCCGCTGACGGAATATCAATAGAATCAGCCTCGAGATTGATCGGCAGCTGGGCAGGATCTCGGTTCAGATAGGGAATTAAATCCAGCGGTACATCGATAAGATCTGCCGGACACGCCTCTTCGTCAGCAAATATAACGGGCGCTTGCGCCTTTACAGTGGTAGCAAAAGCGACGCTAACCCATAATACAACGAGCGCCGCTCGATAAGCGCGTCTGATATCTTTCATATGGAAAACCATACCTAATGTTTGAAGGGCCTTACCGCAAAACAAAGGTGCAACAGTTTTGACAAAAAACAGAAATTTCTGGCATAAAGAATCAACATTCATAAGGCTTTATTATAGGCAAGGTCATCGGTTGTCGGAATCTCCATCGCCAGAAACATGAAGGTAAAATTTCATCATGCCTCCGAAATCAGCAATCATCCTAGCCGCGGGTCGAGGGGAACGACTATCCCCGATCACCGACACGATCCCAAAACCGTTGCTCCACATCGGCCAGACCACGCTGATTGACCACCATCTAACAGCCCTGAATGCTGCTGGAATAGACCAAATCACGATCAATGTTGCCCATTTAGGCGCAAAAATTATCGATCATGTTTCGCGATATGCGCCGAGCGGCCTTGATATTTTTTTCTCGCAGGAGTCCAACGGCGCACTCGAGACAGGAGGCGGCATCCTGCAGGCATTAGATCATGTTGCATCAGACCCCTTCGTTGTTGTTAACGCCGACATCCGAACTGACTTTGCTTTTGATCGATTGCCCAACAAAATGGACAGTTATGCTCATCTGATCCTGGTTAAAAATCCCGCCCACCACCCCAAAGGCGATTTTCGCCTGGATGCAGGGCAAGTAAAGTTGCCAAGCAAATGCCCCGAAGAAAATCTAACTTTTTCAGGCATTGCCGTCTATCGTAAAAAATTATTCAATAGTTGCTCACCTGGAAGGTTTCCGCTTACCCCAATTCTGAAAAAAAAATCACAGGATGGCCTCATCAGCGGATCACTTTTTACAGGTCGCTGGATTGATGTTGGGACTCCGGAACGTCTCGATGCTGCACGAAAAAGCGAAAACAACGACTAGCCAAGACTTTCTGAGATCATCCCAGTTACCGCTCAGCGAGATGAGCAATTACCGTTTTTAGTCGCTCCGCAACATCGGCGACCGTTAAAGAGATACCGTGATCTCGCAAACTGGTCACGTTAAGGCCTTGATAACCGCAGGGGTGAATATTCGAGAATGGATCAAGATCGAGGTCTACATTAATGCTCAGGCCGTGATAGCTGCATCCGGAGCGCACTCTAAGCCCTAGCGCCGCAATTTTTTCGCCAGCGATATAAACCCCCGGCGCCCCTTCCTTGGTTTTTGCTGTAAGCCCGAACTCAGCCAACATCACAATCGTTGCCTGCTCAATCATAGCGACAAGTTTCCGGACGCCAAGTTTTCGACGCTTAAGATCAAATAAAAAATACGCGATCAACTGTCCCGGGGCGTGGTATGTAATTTGCCCACCTCTATCCGACTTTATAACCGGGATTCCCTGACTTTCATCCATGGGTCGAGCGTCACAACTTACGCCTTGGGTATAAACCGGAAAGTGCTCGAGAAGCCAGACTTGGTCGACCGTATTTGAATCTCGCTCATCAGTCCACGATCGCATTCGATTCATCGTCTCAACATATTCACAGCGGCCGAGATGCTGAAACTGAATAGGAGAGTACTCTTTCATCAAAATGCAGAGTGGTTATAAGGTCATCAGCACATCTTGCTCGCTGTTAAGATCCATATAAATTGCGTCCAACTGTTCACGACTTGTTGCTTGGATCGTACAACTCACCGACACATAGCGAGAACTTGAACTCTCTCTGATCGATTTATCCAGAATCGGGGCGTCATTTAAATGGCGAAGCACAATCTCGCTGACTCTCTGTTGAAACCCATCAACCTTGCGCCCCATTGCCTTGATCTGAAACTGACAGGGAAAATCCAACAATTCAGGGGACGGTCCATCTGCGTCGTTCGCCATCCCCATCAATAAAACCAGAGGCGTGCGGTATCACTTAACCTCTGCCACAATGAGCCTGCCGCGACCTGCTCAAGCGACACCACGGGACGGGAAACAATCTGCTCGCCCGCGAGTGAAACGGACAACACGCCCAACTCGTCACCCAAACTTATAGGCGCGATCACCGGATCAGCTAGTGAGACACTGGCCTGAAGATCTTTACCTGCCCCTTTAGGCAAAACAAGAGTCATAGAATCAGATAATCCAAGTGCCACCGAATTTTTTGCTCCTTTAAAAACAAATGAATCCACAATGACTTCGCCCGCCGGGTAAAGGTCATGATGCTCGTATGCTGCAAACCCAAACCGCAGCAATGAGTAAACAGCATCCCCTCGCTCGCGATCCCCCGAAGCGCCCATCACTGAACCAATCAACCGCATCCCATCTTTTTGAGCGGAACCTACAAGACAATAACCCGCGGATCGGGTATGTCCCGTCTTGATACCATCAATCGACTCATCCCGCCCTAATAGCGGGTTACGATTCTTCTGGGTAATTCCATTCCAGGTAAATTCGCGAATTTTATATCGGTCATAGTGTTCGGGCTGATCAATCAAAATCGCTCTGGCAAGTTGGGAAATATCGCGCGCAGTTGTATAGTGATCCGGATGCGGCATCCCGGCGCTGTTTACAAAATTGCTGTTATCCATTCCGAGTTCAGAGGCGGTTTGGTTCATCAAATCTGCAAAACCCTCTTCGCTCCCGGCAACATGCTCAGCCAACGCAACAGCGGCATCATTTCCAGACTGAACCACCAGGCCCATCAAAAGATCATCAATGCGCACTTTATCGCCAACCTCAATAAACATCCGCGATCCTTCCGAACGCCACGCTTTTTCACTGACAACAACAATATCGTCAAGTGAAATAGTCTCTCTTTCGATTTCACGAAAAACGATAAATGCCGTCATTAATTTTGTAAGACTGGCAGGCTCTACCGGAGCATCTGGATTGTTTGCGGCCAGGGTTAAACCTGTTTTAGCATCCATCAAGAGCCAAGACGATACTTTAAGGTTTGGGGCCGGAATCGTTGATCTCATCGCACCTTCAAGATCTGACTCAACCTCCGATGCGATCACAGCTGACCCGGTTACTAAACCTCCGATAACAGAAATAAAAAAAACACCAACTACCTGTCTAAATTTTTCTAAAGTCTGTTGCATTAATTCACCATCAATATCTTGGGCGCTGTGCCTGTAATCGATTTAATTTTTTTTACTTTCTCACGAACCACGTCTTGATCTTGATAGGGGCCCGCTCGAACTCGATAATACAGCCTCTCATCAATTTTCACAGTCTGAATCCTAATCTCATTCATCCCGTCTTGAATGAGTTTTAATCGAAGTCGAACAGCATTCTCCTTAAGTTGAAAGCTGGCCGCTTGCAATAACACCTGAGAACGAGTCGAAGACTCTTTCGTTTGTTGTTGAGTCGCCGGCGAAACGGTACCCACCGCGGTAATCTTTACCTTCGCAGTGCCAGACTCAACAACACCCAATTTCTGAGCTGCCATGTAGGAAAGGTCAAGAATTCGCCCGCCTAAAAAGGGACCGCGATCGTTAACCCGAACGATAACCTCTTTTTGGTTGGTCAGATTTTTAACGCTCAGGTAGGTGGGCAGCGGTAATGTTTTATGAGCTGCCGTCATGGCAAACATATCGTATTTCTCGCCACTAGAGGTGGGTCGTCCATGAAACTTGCGGCCGTACCAAGAGGCTTCACCCACCTCGCTATAACCGGATTCGATCGAAGACATCGGATAATATCGGACACCGAATACCTCGTAAGACGAATTGCCGATCTTACTCAGCGGTTCAGCGCGCGGAACTGGGTTAGCGACTGTCGATGGATCAGGCCCTCCTTTTGGTGGCCCGTCATCCTGATAATACGCACCCGAGTTTTTTTCTTTGAAAATGCCACAGCCCGGCACGACCGCTAAAACAACTCCAAGAATAAGCAGCCGACTGACTGAAAAAATCAATTGCTCGACGCTGCCGCTATTTTCTCTGCAAGCTCATAGACCGACATCGCATAATTTTGACTACGGTTATATCGTGTAATCACAAAAAAATTATGATGGCCAATACGATAGTCCGGTCCCAATTTTCCATCAAATTTCAACACCCCCACCTTGCCATCATCAGGCCCCAGAATTTCAATTTCGAGTTCGCGCACTTCTGAGATCGGCGTGTTTGCCGTAAGTTTTCGAGTAACCAAATTTTCTATTTCTGATGGTGGCTGCGAGATACGAACCATGATTGGGGTTTCGGCTTTCCAGCCAAATCGAGAGAGATAATTCGCCACACTTCCAATCGCATCTGCCACGCTATTGAGAAGATCGGCCCGCCCATCGCCGTCGAAGTCAATCGCATAGTCTCGGTAACTACTCGGCATAAACTGGGGAATCCCCATCGCGCCTGCGTAAGAACCCTTCACCACAGTAGGATCCAGGCCCTCCTCCGCCGTGAGTTTAAGAAAATGTGCTAATTGCGAGGAAAAGAACTTACTCCGGCGTGGATACTCGACTGAAAGCGTCACCAGACTATCAAGCACCCTTAGGTTCCCGAGCACTTTCCCATATCGAGTTTCAACACCAATAATGGCGACAATGATTTCCGCTGGGATGCCGTATCGAGCTTCAGCCTCACCAAGAACGGCTGCATTCTCCTTAAGAAACTTAACGCCCCCCTCAATTGATGCGGTATTCACAAATAAAGACCGATAACGATGCCAATCAAGCCTTTCGGCCGGTCGATTCATTGCATCAATAATTTTGGTCTTTATCTCAGCACCTTCAAACCAAGACTCGATTTTTTCTTTGCGCAACCCCAGATTGCCATCAAGCTCAGCGGCAAGTTCGGTTAATTCCGGATATTTTTCAAGTGATACGGCATCAACGTTTGACCAGAAGAACACCCCAAACGCCAATACCCATATCAGGCTCATGTTCCAGCACTGCAAATAATTACGACTTTTTAAAAAAATTTTTTCTCTTATCATGTCATTAGTCTGCGTCTTGAATGCGTGCCCATCATAATTCCAAATGCTGCCATTAAAGTCAGCATCGAAGTCCCCCCGTAACTCACGAGCGGTAATGGCACGCCCACGATGGGCAAAATCCCCGAAACCATTCCTAGATTAACAAATAAGTAGAAGAAGAAGGTAAGCGCTAGCGCCCCAATCAAAAGGCGTGAATAGGTTTCCTTCGTTTGATACGCCATCGCCAGGCATCGTCCCGCAATAAAAAGATACAACACGATGAGTATCAACACGCCAACTAGGCCGAACTCCTCTGCAAAAACGGCAAAAATGAAATCCGTGCTGCGTTCCGGAATAAATTCCAGGTGCGATTGGCTCCCCTGAAGCCAGCCTTTTCCCCAGATTCCAGCAGAGCCAATCGCGATCTGAGCCTGAATAGTTTGATACCCACTACCCATTGGGTCTGCCCAAGGATCAAAAAGAGTAAGAATCCGTTGCCGATGGTAGTCATGCAATTGCGACCAAAGAAACGGCGCAACAGCGGCTACCGTTGCAAGCATCATCATTAAATGCCGCCAACGAATACCTGCAAGAAAAATAACGAGCAAACCTGAAGCGGCAAGCATAATGCCCGTTCCAAGATCTGGCTGAATCACAACAAGCCCCGTTGGAATAGCCGTCAGCACTAACGCCAAAAGAATAATGGCAAAAGTAGGTGGCAACTTATCTCTTGTCATTAACCAGGCCACCATCATCGGTAATGCGAGCTTCATTAATTCAGAGGGTTGAAAACGGAAAATTCCAAGATCAAGCCAGCGTTGAGCCCCCTTCGCAACGACGCCCACAAGTAACACTAAAATGAGCACCACCACTCCAACGATAAAAAGATGGGGCGAGAATCGTTTAATCGTCTCAGGCGAAATTTGAGCAACAAGGATCATGACCACCCACCCAATACCGAGGCGAATACCCTGACGCACCATCACACTGAAGTTTTCCCCCGATGCGCTATAGATCACAAACAATCCCAAAAAAGAAAGCGTAATCAACCCAATCATCAGTGGACCATCAAACAACAATTTTTTTCGTCGGAGCATGCCTTAGTAAATAATCTTAAGCGCGTTCTAACGCTTTCAGGAAAAAGTGATCCAGCACTTTTCGAGCCACTGGTGCTGCCACGCCAGCGCCGCTGCCGCCATTTTCAACAACGACTGCAATTGCAATCTTCGGATTTTCAACCGGCGCAAATGCAATAAACAGCGCGTGGTCTCGAAACTCCTCTTTGAGAGAATCTTCATCGTATTCTTCTCCCTGCGCAATCGCGATAACCTGGGCGGTTCCCGTTTTCCCAGCGATTGAATAGGCGCTACGTCGTCCGCTCATTCGGGCGGTACCACGAGGACTACTCATCACCGCAGTCATTGCCCGAATCACACGATCCATCGCTTCTGTATTGATATGAAGATTGCGGGTGTTTTTTTTGTTGTTCAACTCTTCAGGCTCGCCAGACAAAGGATCATTTTTTGACATCAGCAAGCGGGGTTGTACAACGCTGCCACGATTCGCCAGAATCGACGCCACTCGCGCCAACTGGAGCGGTGTCGTCATTAAAAAACCTTGGCCAATTGCCGTAATGAGATCTTCACCGGGATACCACGGCTCATTACGGGTCGCAAGTTTCCATTCGGCGGAGGGGACCAACCCATCGGGTTCGCCCGGCAAATCCACACCACTTTGACTGCCCAGCCCGAATTTTTTTAGCACGCCAGACATCTGTCCAATCCCGAGGCGTTTTCCCATTTCATAAAAATAAACATCACAAGATTGCTCTATTGCCGCATGAAGGTCGACTCGCCCATGGCCTGTTTTCTTCCAACATCGATACTGTCGGGTACTACCAGGCAGCATGTACCATCCCGGGCAAAAAACAGATTCCTCCGGGTCAATACCTTCTTCTATAACAACCTCGGCAAAAATCGGCTTTATGGTCGATCCTGGAGCATATCGACCGTGAAGCGCTCGGTTTAGAAACGGTTTATCTTTTAGACTTCGCAACGCAGAGTAAGTCGCATGATCTATCCCGTCGACAAATAAATTGGGATCAAAAGAGGGGTTACTCACCATTGCAAGCACCTCTCCGTTACTCGGATCCATTGCAACTACGGCCCCTCGACTCGCACCTAGCGCTCGACGCGCTTCACGTTGCAGTTCAATATCAATCGTGAGACGTAAATTGTCTCCGGGTATTGCGCCTTCCCGACTAATCGTCCGCAGCGTTCTACCATGCGCATCAATCTCAACCTCTTCGAATCCCGTACTGCCCACCAGTGCGCGCTCATACTGTTTTTCGATCCCTGATTTACCGGTATGTGAGATTCCCTTGTACTTCTCCTCTTCAAGGCGATTTTGATCTTTCTCGCTAATCCGCCCAACATAACCCAGAAAATGAGCAGTCAATTCTGCAAATGGATAATCTCTATGCAATACCGCTTCCAACGTCACACCCGGAAAACGATACTCATTGACGGCAAACTTTGCGGCCTCAGCATCATCAAGCTGGGTCTTCAATAGTTGTTTCTTAAATCCGGGTCGGCGTGATGACCGCTGTTTAAACGCAAGAATTTCTCGATCGGAGAGATCGACAATCTGGCCTACCTCAGCGAGCATTAAATCCATATCGAGCACGCGTTCCGGTGTCACCTTAAGGGCATACACCGCCGTGTTCTGGGCAAGAACAACGCCGTTGCGATCCAAAATTAACCCTCGTACCGGCGACAATGCTTGTAGACGAATATGATTATCCAGCGATAAGGTTTGATAACGGGCGTATTGGCTGACTTGAAGGCTATAAAGCCGCGCCAACAAAATTGCCGCCAGAATCAACGCAATGATGCCAGCTAACTTAAGCCGCTGCCGTACCATTGCATCCTCTCCAGGAGCCTGTCCCATACGACTACGAGAAACCATCGTAATTTACGACCCTCTCAGGTTGGAAGAGTGTCGACTGCGGCGAAGCACGTGATAGATCAAGGGCCACACTAGGGCGCCCACCACAACGGCTGTCCATCGATGCATACCGGTAATCGCTTCTCCCGTCAGACCGCTAATGATCACGAGGCTTGCCAACTCTAGACTCAGGAGCAAGAAAACCACCACACTTTGCTGCCAAATAGGGAAAGCGCGAATACGCAGCGCAAGCGATCCGGTGATATAAACAATGACCGACTTAGTAAATGCGTGGGCCCCTGGGATACCCAGCGTAATGATATCCACGATCAGGCCTGTCACCCAAGCAATGGGCACTCCCATTCGAACCGGGAAGGCTAATGCCCAGTAAATCAGTACGAGAGATACCCAGTCAGGAACAAAACCGCCCGGTAACTCCTGCATTGGCAACACCAGCAGTATCAACGCCGCAAAAAGGGTCAGAAAAGGAATCCAAGGCCTTCTTGGCGCGCTATCGACTTGAATCACTCTGATTTCTCCTCGACTATTGCATCGGAGCCATGATCTGAAGACTTCAACTGCGTTGGCCAAAGCAGTAACACCTCACGATCCCTGCCAAGATGGGACATCGGTTTTGCTTCAATATTCATAAATGACTCTGCAACATTGCGTTCGACTGCCGTAACCACCGCCACGGGATAACCGGGAGGATAGATTTCACCCAAACCTGAGCTGACCAGAACATCATCTGGTTGAATATCGACATTTCGGTCTAAATACATCACGCGAAGGGTTCGATTTTTTCCACCACCATATAAGATTGCACGGACGCCACTTCGAACCACTTGAACCGGTACCGCCTGGCTCTCTTCAGTGATGAGACTAATCTTGCTGGTAAAAAGACTGGATTTAGTCACCTGGCCCACAATGCCGCCGGCATCGATTACCGGCTGTCCAATATAAACATCATCGGCGCTTCCCTTATTAACCAGTACGGTCAGGGAGCCTAGATCAGGATTTACGGCGACCAACTGAGCGAGGGTCACTTTTTCAACAGCCTGGGGTGTGGCCTGCAGAAGCTCCCGAAGACGATTATTTTCATTCTCAAGAAACTCAAATCGCTGGAGTCTTGCCCGAAGAATCAAATTTTGCTCTCGTAAAAATTCAAACTGTCGCCGCAGTTGGTCTGTTGTTATAAGCCGACCTTGCATTGCCGCTAAGGTCATGCTCGGAAGCGAAGCGACAAAGTGAATAGGGATTCCAATAACGGCGAGGCTTGATGCGGCAACCTTGACTGCGCCAACATGCATATACGCGCTAATTAAAAGAATCGACGACAGAAGATAAGGCGCGAGACCGCGCCAGAAACCGCTTTTCGCATGCGGCACCATCAAATTATTCCCAAATATTGAACCGTATTAAGTCCACTGCTATCCAAGCCGTCAAACGTATGGGTTGGAGGTTAAAAAATATCTACTCGTGAGTAAATACATCACCCAAAGCGCTCATCTCTTCCAACGCTCTTCCACAACCGCGTGCGACGCAAGTCAACGGGTCATCTGCAACGACTACGGGAAGGCCCGTTTCTTGCATCAAACGACGGTCCATATCCCGAATTAACGCGCCGCCGCCTGCAATAACCATACCGCGATCGCCAATATCGGCAGCGAGTTCAGGCGGCGTATTTTCTAGCGTCTCCCGAATAACAAGCACGATTTGTCTTAATGAATCACTGATCGCTTCATAAACTTCATCGCTGCCAATGGTTAAGCTGTGCGACATCCCTTCCGCGATATCCCGACCCTTAACTTCCATCTCACGATGATCCGCCTCTTCCCAGGCGGTTCCAATGGCTTTCTTAACCCGTTCGGCAGTCGCTTCACCAATCAAAAGACCGTGCCGCTTCCGAACGTAATTAATAATAGCCTCATCAAACGTATCGCCAGCGACTCGAATCGAGGTGGCATATACGATACCACCCAACGAGAGCACAGCGACCTCCGTCGTTCCACCCCCAATATCAACGACCAAAGATCCGGTGGGTTCAGCAACAGGCAACGATGCGCCAATGGCCATCGCCATTGGTTCTTCAATTAGAAATACTTCTCGTGCACCGGCTGTGATTGCAGACTCTCGAATGGCGCGGCGCTCCACCTGATTCGACCCCCCGGGCACGCAGATCACAATTCTGGGGGAGGAAAAAAACTTGTTCTGCTGAACTTTACGAATGAAATACTTCAGCATGACCTCCGCAACCGTAAAGTCAGCGATTACACCTTCCTTCAAAGGTCGAATCGCCTGAATATTACCGGGCGTTCTACCCAGCATCATTTTTGCTTCCTGCCCTACCGCGAGGACTGTCTTTTCAGGCGCCAGCGACCCTGTTCGAATCGCAACCACTGACGGCTCGTTGAGAATCACACCGCGATCCGGCACGTACACCAGCGTATTCGCAGTGCCAAGATCGACCGCCAAGTCGTTAGAAAAAAGACCAAATAATCGCTTCAAAATCATGTGTCGCCCAAAAAAATAAATGACGAATATTGAGCGCGTAATTTATCACAGGGAATCTGATTAGGCGCCGACTGGCTAAGATATAATCCACATTCTTTAAAAAAACACCCATTTACAAAAACGTGCCAATTTCAGAAAACGATGTAACTCGTGTTGCCCGCCTCGCCCGACTTCGCGTCACTGAGGCCGAGATTCCGCAATATCAAGCGGGTCTCGACGGCATTCTTGACCTTGTCGCCCAACTGCACGAATCGGTCACAGATGATATTGAGCCTATGGCTCACCCTCAGGACATCTCCCTGCGACTGCGGGAAGATCAAGTCACCGAAGATGACGAACGGGATCTTTTTCAAGAGTGCGCGCCCGCAGTTGAAAGCGGCCTTTATCTTGTCCCCCGGGTCATTGAATAAGGTCGGCTTTCACTTGCTTTTCTTCTTCCTCTCTTTTGATTATAAAAAATGCTTCACCTTCTCAGCCTAAAAGCGCTTCGCGAACGACTGCAAAAACGAGAAGTCAGTAGCGTTGAACTGACCAAACATTTCATCGATCGAATTGCCAGATTTTCCGATCTCAATGCTTTTATCAGCGTCGATGAAGAAGGCGCCTTGGCAGGCGCTGAAAACGCCGACAAAAGGCTCAACAAAAAGGAGTCTGGCAATCTCACCGGCATCCCAATCGCGCACAAGGACATTTTTTGCACGAAACGACTGCGGACGACCTGTGGCTCAAAAATGCTCTCTGGCTTTACAGCGCCATACGATGCGACCGTTGTCGAGCGACTCGCAAATGCGGGGTGCGTGACTATTGGAAAAACCAATATGGACGAGTTTGCAATGGGATCGTCTAACGAAACTTCATTTTTTGGAAATGTAAAAAACCCGTGGCATACCAGTCGAGTCCCTGGCGGAAGTTCGGGCGGTTCAGCAGCATCCGTTGCCGCCCGCCTTATTCCCGCCGCAACTGGAACGGATACCGGTGGGTCTATTCGCCAACCGGCTGCGTTTTGTGGACTCACGGGTCTCAAGCCAAGCTATGGGCGAGTGTCACGCTACGGCATGATTGCGTTTGCCTCCTCTCTTGACCAGGGGGGTCCGCTCACGCGCTCGGCTGAGGATTCTGCGATCATGTTCAACGCGATGGGGGGTTTTGATCCTAAAGACTCAACCTCTATCGAACGACCTGTTCCCAGCGTTAACGAATTGCTTGATCTTGACCTTCGTGGACTTCGACTCGGTCTCCCGACAGAGTTTTTTGATAGTTCAGTCGATACCGCTGTTCTGGGGAGCGTCAGGGAAGCACTTCAGATCCTTGAAAAACGCGGCGCCCAGCTGGTCGATGTCTCACTGCCCAACAGTGCTGCCGGAATTCCCTGCTATTACGTCATTGCGCCCGCAGAAGCCTCATCTAATCTTTCCCGATTCGATGGCGTCCGATTCGGGCATCGGTCCGAGCAGGCGGACAGCCTCCTGGACCTCTATGAATGCTCTCGCGCCGAGGGGTTTGGGGAAGAAGTCAAGCGTCGAATTCTTATCGGAACCTATGTGTTATCGGCGGGCTATTACGACGCCTATTATCTGAAGGCACAAAAAATACGGCGCGTAATCTCAGATGATTTTAAGAAGGCTTTTGAAAAGTGTGATGTGATTGTGGGGCCCACAACACCATCGACCGCTTTTAAAATTGGCGAAAAAACTCAGGATCCAGTGTCGATGTATCTAAACGACATCTTCACTAATACGGTCAATCTCGCAGGGCTACCCTCGCTTTCCTTACCAGTCGGTCTCGATGGGGCAGGCCTACCGATTGGAATGCAGTTGATAGGCCGATTCATGGATGAAACTTCCCTGATTGGTACGGCTCATCAGTTTCAGCTTGAAACCGACTGGCACGAGCGATGTCCCGAGGATTTCTCCTGATGGAATGGGAATGCGTAATCGGTCTTGAAGTGCATGTGCAGCTCAAGACCAAAAGCAAAATATTTTCAGGGGCATCCACCACCTTTGGCGCGGACGCAAATACACAGGCTTGCGGGGTTGATATTGGTCTCCCGGGCGTCTTACCCGTAATGAATCGTGAAGCCGTGATGATGGCGGCACGATTTGGTATTGCAATCGGCGGAACGATTAATGAAATATCCGTCTTTGCCCGAAAAAATTATTTCTATCCCGATCTTCCGAAGGGATATCAAATCAGTCAGTTCGAGATTCCAGTTGTCGAAGGGGGTCAACTTGAGATTCAAACTGCCAACGGACCTCGCACCATCCGGATCACACGAGCGCACCTGGAAGAAGATGCCGGAAAATCGCTTCACGAGGACTTTCACGGCCTGACAGGTATCGACCTGAACCGGGCTGGCACGCCACTCCTTGAAGTCGTCTCAGAGCCTGATCTTCGATCACCTGAGGAAGCGGTTGCGTATCTGAAGAAGCTTCATACGCTCGTCAGGACGTTGAAGATATGTGATGGCAATATGCAAGAGGGATCATTTCGCTGTGATGCGAATGTGTCTGTTCGGCCCAAAGGAGAAGCCCAACTGGGAACACGAGCCGAACTGAAAAACATCAATTCCTTTCGCTTTGTTGAGCGCGCTATCTATTTTGAAATTGATCGCCAAATAGGCGTAATTGAAGACGGTGGCTCTGTTGTTCAGGAAACCCGTCTTTACGATCCTGATAAAGACTTAACAAGATCAATGCGCGGAAAAGAAGAGGCGCATGACTATCGATATTTTCCCGATCCTGACCTTCCTCCGCTGATGATTACCAAGAAAGAACTAGACGCAATCCGCAGCGCGATGCCCGAACTGCCAGATACCAAACTCACTCGATTAGTCTCCAGTTATGAACTGAGTAATGATGATGCAGCGTTACTTGCGGCAGACAGTGATCTCGCCAAATTCTTTGAAGATGCAGTCAGAACCGCCAACGGTGAAAGCCGGCTTATTGCCAACTGGATTCTGGGCGATCTAAGCTCTGCTTTAAATCGTGAATCCCTCTCAATATCAGAAAGTCCGGTGTCCCCTGAGATGCTTGGCCAATTAATAAACCGGATCAAAGACAATACGATATCCGGGAAAATTGCAAAACAGGTGTTTGGTGATCTCTGGCAAGGGAAAGGACAGGTTGACGATATCATCCAGAATCAAGGCCTGACTCAAATTACAGATACTGACGCGATCTCAAAAGCCGTTGATGACGTGATTACCGCGTTTCCATCCCAAGTGAATCAGGTTCGTGCCGGCGAGGAGAAAGTGATCGGATTTCTTGTGGGACAAGTGATGAAAGCGACCTCCGGGAAGGCAAACCCCCAAGCGGTCAACAATTTAATAAAATCAAAGCTGTCATCCTGATTTATTAACAAAAACAACAGCATGTTGCTATCCTCATTGGTCATCAACACTGAATGCCTCAAACGGATAGTAGAGTAGTAAAATGACGGCAATGATCTTCCACCGCGCAACAACTATTATTCCGCTGTTTAGCAGTCTTCTTCTAATTCTCGCCATAACGGGCTGCTCAAGCAGTAGCAGCGGCGGCGGTGTTTTTGGTCAAACCTTCAACGTATCCGGACAATGGTCTGGCACCATCACTGAAACAACGGGCGTTGCAAGAGCGGCCACGGTGACCTTTGCAGATTCAGGCGGTACCGTAACCGGCACGATCAGCGTGGTCGGACATACGTGTTTTTCGGGTGGCAATCTGACCGGGACTTCCAGTCAAGCGCCTGCGAATACAACCGATGACAATCCACTCACCGCTGACCAAGAAAACAGCAATCTGGGCAGCGTCAATGTAAGCCTTGCCTCGGGCCAAACGTCTGGCGGCATCAGCGCCGTAACGATATCCTCCGGCGGATCAGGTTATGTGGAACCCCCCGTCGTCATTTTTGGTACACCCACTTCAGAGGGGAGAAGCGCTACCGGTATTGCCGTACTCGGGACCGATGCCACTTCTGATCAAGTCGCCTCGGTCGTCATCACTGATCCGGGGTCTGGATATATTTTTGGACCCGCCGTCACATTTTCAGGAGGAGAAGGCAGTGGCGCTATCGGGACTGCAACTCTTGATGCCAGTACAATCACAGACAGCGTAACAATGAATCTGGTGGGATCATCCTCGAGCCTGAATGGAACCTACAGCGGCGTCTGGAAAGGCAGTTCCTCAGAGTGTTCCGCGCAAACCTCGGGCAATATCCGTCTAACAAGACTCTAAAACATTACCCTACGTTAATGGGTCACTTTATCCCGCACGTATGTCGGTAGCGCCTCCTGCCATGTCTCTTTTATCCCTGATGCGATCAAGCGCTTGGCAATATGCATCTGACTCGAGGCGTCAGGAAATCTAGACCGTACCCACGATGTAGTCTTCGTTTGTTGAAACGTGGTTGCATAACTATCCCAGCCGCTACCAACTCCCACACAACCTTCAACAAAGTTCGCGAGTTCTCCCGGATCGCTCACTTTTGGCGTTTCCAACCATCGCCATCCGCTGACAGAGGCGTTATCTTGCCGTAACAGCCCCCAATAGACCTGGTTCATGCGAGCGTCAATTGCCGCGAGCACCGGATTTTCGGAGCCCAACTCGTCACGCACGTTTTGGGACAAAATCATCAGCGAGGAAATGCCAAGTAATGGGACGTTGAGTCCAAGCGCCAAGCCCTGAGCGACCCCAGCACCAATTCGAATCCCCGTAAAAGACCCCGGCCCAGAATCGTAGCTCACTGCAGTAATTTCCGATCTTGCAAGACCGCCGTCTTCAAGCACCTCTTCAATCATTTCGAGTAAAAGCCGAGAATGACCCTGCGGGTCAAGCACATGGCGCTCAATGATGGGACGATCTGCGTTCATTATTGCGACCGAACACAACTCGGTCGCTGTATCGATGGCAAGCAAACAGTCGCCTGACGACTTACGATTTGTTGAGCTCACAAACGAGCAAGACACCGTGATAATGCGTCTTCCCAGTTCGGCATCGAAAAATCAAGAACCTCTCGCAGACGATCACAAGACAACACCGAGTACGCCGGTCGCGGTGCCGGTGTCGGATACTCGCTAGTGGGGATCCCGGAGAGATCGACGATATCGCCATGAATCCTGAATATTCGCTCCGCAAACCCATACCAAGAAGTCATTCCCGTATTGGCTGCGTGATAAAGGCCATAGATATCCTCTCGCCCTGATTCAATTGCGTTCACCACTGCGACCGTCGCGCTACCGAGATCCCATGCAAAAGTGGGTGATCCAAACTGATCGTTCACCACCCGAAGAGGCCGCTTATCTTCCGCCAAGCGAAGCATCGTTTTCAGAAAGTTACTCGCCACGTGGGAATAAAGCCATGATGTGCGCAATATCACGTGACGCCTGCATGCAGCCGCCACTGCTTGCTCGCCCGCGAGTTTGGTTTTGCCGTAGACTCCTTCTGGATTGACGTCAGCATTCTCCGCGTAGGGGTGATTGGACCTCCCATCAAACACATAATCGGTTGAAAAATGAATAAATGGAATGTGGCGTTCATCGCAACTCACCGCCATTTGCGAAGGGGCTGACGCGTTAATTAGGTGGGCAAGGTCTGGCTCCGATTCAGCCTTATCCACCGCTGTATAGGCCGCAGCATTAATCACGAGATCAGGCTGGTTTTTAACAATGTGATGATCAATCGTATCGATTTTTGCCAAATCAATCTCAGGCTGATCCAAAAAAACCAGATCGTGCTTATCCAAAAGCAGTTCAGAAAGCGCTGATCCCAACTGCCCCACTCGTCCAAAAATTAAAATTCGCATATCTACGACGATACGTTAAGCGGAGATAGATCTTTTAGTCGAGGCGCATCAATGTCTTTCGATGAAAGAATCGGCTCGGGAATCGGCCATTGAATGCCAATATCGGGGTCATTCCACAAGACCGATGCATCATCGGCAGGCTCGTAAAGCGAGGTGCATTTATAGGTCATTTCGGAAACGTCACTCAAAACACAAAACCCGTGCGCAAATCCAGGCGGAACATATAGCTGCTTGCGATTCTCAGCAGACAACTCAAGACCAAACCATTCTCCGAATTGGGGGGATTCGTGTCTAATGTCGACCGCGACATCAAAAATAGCGCCGACAATTGCTCGAACTAGTTTCCCTTGCCATTCTGGATACTGATAGTGCAAGCCACGAAGCACGCCACGAGTCGATCGAGAATGATTGTCCTGGACAAATGTAGTGGGTAATCCGGCATCAGAAAAGTCTCTAGAATTGAAACTCTCCATGAAAAATCCCCGATCATCGGCAAAAACGCGCGGCTCTACGATTAACACGCCAGGTAGAGATGTTTCTGTAACTTTTATCAACGTCTATGAGCATCAGTCGTGGAGGATATAGCGAAGCATACCCGAAACGATTTACGCTCGGCTAGTCTGTTGCAGGATCAGGCCTATAGCAAAAGCAAAAGATCTCACCCTAAGACGCGGTGAAGAAACTTTTCAGGCGATCGGACCATGAACTCTCCCGAGGCGAGTGTCGGTCACCGCCAGCCTTGAGCAAATCGTCAAACGCACGAAGCGCATCTTTCTGCTTTTTGCTCAGATTGACCGGCGTCTCGATCTTGATCTTGCAGTACAAGTCGCCGATGTCCCCGGAACGCACATTTTTGACGCCTTTTCCGCGAAGTCTAAAAACCCGTTCGGATTGGCTTTCAGCCGGGATCTTAAGTTGCGCACGGCCATTCAAGGTTGGGATCTCGATCTCACCGCCGAGAGTCGCCATTGCAACGCTGATTGGCATCTCGCAATAGAGACTGTCGCCATCCCGCGAAAAAATGGGGTGCTGGCGGGTTCGAATCTGTACATAAAGATCGCCAGTCGCACCGCTGGCGCTGCCCTGACCCTCGCCAGCCAATCGAATCTGATCGCCATCATCAACGCCGGCAGGCACCTTGACCTGAAGGGTCTTGGTTTTTTGTGATGTGCCGGCACCGTGGCAATCGCCACAGGGAGAACTGATAACGGTCCCTCTTCCGCGACAGTCCGGACAAGCCTGTTGGATAGAAAAAAACCCTTGTTGCATGCGGACCTGACCTTGCCCGTTGCACGTCTTGCACGGGGTTGGAGAGGTTCCAGGTTTAGCGCCTGATCCTGAGCAAGTATTGCAGCGGATCTGGGTCGGCACCTGGATGCGCGACTCCGAGCCCCGAACTGCCTCTTCAAGTGAAAGTTCCAGGGTATATTGAAGGTCGGCACCACGGGTTGAACCCCCACCTCGCGATCCCCCGCCAAAAATATCGCCAAAGATGTCGCCAAAGATGTCGCCGAATCCACCGGCACCGGCACCGGCACCACCGCCCATACCCGCAGATTGTTCAACCCCTGCATGTCCAAATTGGTCATACGCCGAGCGCTTTTGGCTGTCCGCCAGGACTTCATACGCTTCTTTTGCTTCTTTAAACCGTTGCTCTGCGTCAGGATCTTCTTTATTTCGATCCGGATGATATTTCATGGCGAGCCGACGAAAGGCTTTTTTCATATCAGCCTCAGACGCGGATCTCTCGACCCCTAGCACTTCGTAGTAGTCTCGTTTTGCCATTTTTTTGCAATCCAACCAACTGCAAAAGCCGGCGCAAATGCAGCCGGCCTCGCAGAGCTTATGTATTAATTAAAAGTGCCTGATTAAGGCAATACCCAGTCGCGAAAACATTAATCGTCTTTTTTCTCTTTAACTTCTTCAAATTCTGCATCAACAACGTCTTCACCCCCGGATGCGCCTTCGCTGCCAGTTGACGCATCGGCGGGTCCATTGTCACTTTCAGCCTGATACATCTGCTCGGCCAGTTTATGACTCGCCTCCATTAACGTACTGGTTTTGGCCTGAATATCAGCAACATCCTCGCTCGTTAATACGGCTTGAAGCTCAGCGATTGCTTTCTCGATGCTGTCTTTATCAGAGGCTTCCACCTTATCTCCGGCTTCATTCAGTGTTTTTTGAACTGTATGGACCATCGCTTCACCCTGATTTCGGGCATCCACCAGCTCGCGCGCCTTTTTGTCATCTTCGGCATGCTCCTCGGCATCACGCACCATGCGCTCAATCTCATCATCAGAAAGGCCAGAGCCTGCGGTGATTTTGATCTTATTTTCCTTGCCGGTCGCTTTATCCTTGGCTGAAACGTGCAAAATACCGTTGGAGTCGATATCAAACGTCACTTCAATCTGAGGCATTCCGCGCGGCGCACTCGGAATATCCGAAAGATCAAATCGTCCGAGCGATTTATTATGCTGGGCCATCTCACGTTCACCCTGAAGCACGTGTACCGTAACCGCGGTCTGGTTATCTTCTGCGGTTGAAAAAACCTGATTTGCCTTCGTCGGGATTGTCGTATTCTTCTCGATTAACTTCGTCATCACCCCGCCGAGCGTTTCGATACCTAGCGACAACGGCGTGACATCAAGAAGCAGAACGTCTTTGACATCGCCACCGAGAACTCCGCCCTGGATAGCCGCTCCCACAGCAACCGCCTCATCCGGGTTTATATCACGGCGCGGTTCTGCCCCAAAAAAGTTCTTCACCGTTTCCTGAACCTTCGGCATACGAGTCTGTCCGCCCACCATCAACACATCATCGATATCCGATGCAGACAATCCCGCATCATCCAGCGCCGTTTTGCACGGATTAATGGTTCGACTAATGAGATCCTCCACCAACGCTTCGAGCTTGGCTCGCGATAACTTGAGATTCAAGTGTTTGGGTCCACTCTGATCAGCCGTAATGTACGGCAGATTAATCTCGGTCTGGGCGCTTGAGGACAGCTCAATCTTCGCCTTCTCGGCAGACTCCTTGAGTCGTTGCATCGCTAGCGCATCACCGCGCAAATCCATGCCCTGATCCTTCTTGAATTCATCTGCTAGATAATCAATCAAACGACGGTCGAAATCTTCGCCGCCGAGAAAAGTATCGCCGTTAGTGGAGAGCACTTCGAACTGATGCTCACCGTCCACATCTGCAATTTCGATAATCGAAATATCGAACGTACCGCCACCCAGATCGTAGACTGCAATCTTGCGATCTCCGTGCTGCTTTTCTAGGCCATAGGCTAATGCAGCCGCAGTTGGCTCGTTAATGATCCGTTTGACGTCAAGACCAGCAATACGCCCCGCGTCTTTCGTGGCCTGTCGCTGAGAGTCGTTAAAGTACGCAGGCACTGTAATCACAGCTTCCGTCACATCTGTCCCGAGATAACTCTCGGCGGTTTGTTTCATTTTTTGCAGGACCCGTGCCGCCACCTCTGGCGGGGCCATCTGCTTTTCGCCCGCCTCAATCCAGGCGTCGCCATTTTTGGCCTTAACGATTTTGTAAGGCATGAGTTCGAGATCTCTCTGAACAACCTTTTCATCGAATTTTCGACCCACTAGCCGCTTTGAAGCGAAAATGGTGTTATGCGGATTAGTGACCGCCTGACGCTTCGCCGACTGACCTACCAATACCTCGCCATCATCACTAAATGCCACCACCGAAGGCGTTGTCCGGTCGCCCTCCGAATTCTCAATAACCTTTGGCTTTCCACCTTCCATGACTGCTACACATGAATTTGTAGTGCCTAAATCTATTCCAATAATGCTTGCCATCTTTATTTCCTCAATTCAGCGCCGTGGACGCTTGCTAACTTATTACAGTGTTTTATATGGGGTTGTTTGATTCAATTTTCAACCGTCAGATGATTCGTCCGCCGGCGCTTTGGCTACCAACACACGCGCTGGGCGCAAAAGACGATCGTTTAGGCGGTAGCCTTTTTGAACCACCTGAAAAATATGATTCGGAGAGACATCAGAAGACTCGATTAAGCTCATCGCCTGATGGGATTCTGGATCCAGCTTATCTCCAACTTCAGGACTCAGCTCGTGAATTGAAAATCGCTCAAAAGCCGAATCGAGCTGTCTAAGCGTAAGTTCGAGGCCTTCAACCACGCTCTCAACGACGCCTTCGGTTTGTTGAAGATCAACCGCGCGCGCTAAATCAAGACTGTCCCGGACGTTTAGAAGCTCCGATGCGAAGCCCTCAAGCGCGTATCGGCGAGCATTGGCCACCTCTGTTTGCGCCCGTTTACGTGCGTTTTCGGCATCTGCTTTGGCACGCAAAAAGTCATCCCTTAACTGCGAGAGTTCCGCGTTTAAACGGTCTACCTCGCTAAGTCCGCTTTCATCCTCGTCCTCGACCGTATCCTCGAGTGCCCCGCTCGGTTCCCCTTCGTTTACTGGAGGCACCCCGTCTTCGGATACCTCTGAAGGATCCAGGACAGTATCGTCAGGACGCTCGTTAGTGCTTTTTTCTGTCGTTCCAGAATGATTGTCAGGCTCGGAAGCTGGCATAAATTCTCTCTTTTCGGTCACGGGAATGCGTTACCTTGCGTTTAATGGGGTCAATAATCCGAGGTTTCAACCCCAGGACGAAAAATAACGAGAAAGAAATGAAACGGCTTAGTGGAGGCTTCGGAGCGCGTTACCCAACACCCGGGCTGTCACATCGACAACCGGAATCACTTTTTCATAGGACATTCTTGTCGGGCCAATCACCCCGATAACCCCTATGCATTTGCCATCAGATTCGTAAGGCGCTGTCACAACGCTGCAATCAGTGAGAGCGCTATATCCCGACTCCTCGCCGATAAAGATATTAACGCCGCTTGCGCGCATGCTCTTATCAAGGAGTCCTAGCAAATCTTGCTTGGTTTTAAACGCATCAAAGATTTCCCTGAGCTTACCCAATTGATCAAAATCAGGGATTCCCAACAGCTTGGTCTCGCCTTTAACAACAACACCTTCGCTGCCCTCTTCATCGTCAAGCAACTGGCTCGTCATTTCGACGGCTGTGCGCATCATACGGTTCATGGCATCACTGTCGCGCTGCATATCCAAAAGCAATTGATGACGAACCTCCTGAAGCGTTCTACCGACATGACGGGAGTTGAAGAAATTCGCAGCTTCGACAAGTTCCGCGGCGCTAATTTTTTTATCAAGGGATAACACTCGATTTTGCACGCGGCCATCGTCAGTTACCAGAATCGCCAAAACGCGATCTTCCGAGAGCTGCAAAAATTCAACTTGGCGCAACTTTGCAGTCTCGTTATCGGGCAACATAATGACGCCAGCGTACTGAGTAATGTCCGACAATAATTCAGATGCTGTATCGAGTAACTCATCAGCTCCTTTTGCGCCTGTTAACGCGCTCACAATCTCCCGGGAACCCGAATGGTCTGGCATCTGCACCTTCAAGAGGCTGTTAACAAAAACGCGGTAGCCCAATTGCGTCGGGATTCGTCCTGCCGATGTATACGGCGCTCGAATTAATCCGAGCTCTTCGAGGTCCGCCATGACGTTGCGAATCGTCGCAGCGCTGAGATCTAGTCCGGGGTCTCTCGATAATGTCCTTGAGCCTACAGGCTCTCCATCACTCACATAACGTCTAATCAAAAGCTTCAATAAGTGGTCCGCCCTCTCATTGAGCTCGAGACTTTGAAGATCTTCAGCGGATTCCGACACGTTTTTTATGCTCGAAAAAGGTTGTAAAATACAGTTTTAGGTTTCTTATCTACTATCGCTCAATAATACCACTGCAAAGTAGGTTCGCAATAAAGATAAACAATCCGCCCACGTGGCGCGTCTGTCTCACCGATAACCAGAATATTTTATGGCCTTTAACGCAATAGGACTCTTCGGGCGATATCAGGACGCAGCCATTAAGGCCACCTTGGCACAGATTCGCTCGCACCTTGAAGCACGGGGGAGTGTCGTATTTCTAGGTGATACGACCCATCAGGAGATCGATGGACTTCGGATTAACGACACCGGGCGCTCCATTGAGGAAAGCATTGATCTTGGAATCGTCGTGGGCGGGGATGGCACCATGCTTCACGTCGCAAATGCTCTGGCTCAGGTCAATCTACCTGTCGTTGGCATCAATATGGGGCGACTCGGGTTCCTGACAGACATCCCGGCCGAAAATTTTGGCGAATACCTTGACCAACTGCTGGACGGTCATTACTCGATTGAAGAACGGGCCATGCTTCAGGCCAGAATTTTTGAAGACTCAAAACTGGTTTCTGAGCGACTCGCGCTCAATGACGTCACGCTATCAAAAGGTGCGACCGGAAAAATGATCGAAATCGACATGCGCGTCGATGGCGAACCAGTGGGGCCTTCCCGGGGCGATGGTGTCATCGTTGCCACCCCAACCGGATCCACAGCTTATGCCTTATCAGCGGGAGGGCCTATCCTGGAGCCCACCTTGCCCGCTATCGTTTTAACACCGATCTCCCCACATTCTCTCGGTCAAAGACCAATCGTTCTTGGAAACGACTCAACAATCTCACTCGGTTTGGTCGGCTCACCGGACGAGCGCGCCAATATCTTCATCGACGGACTTGATTTCGCAGAAATCCACTGCAACTCGAGACTTGAGATCTCAAAAGCGCGTACCTACGCCAAGTTGATTCATATTGAGGGGCACAGTCATTATCAGGCGTTAAGATCAAAATTGGGTTGGGGTTAACCCACAGCGCCAAACAATGATTAACTGGCTCGATGTCCGCGACTTTGTTGTGGTCAAAAAGACTCAGGTGAGTTTTCAGTCTGGCATGACGGTGATTACGGGCGAAACCGGCGCGGGTAAATCTGTCTTGGTCGATGCCCTGTCAATACTTCTAGGCGGTCGGGCGTCGACTGATCTCATCCGTTACGGCTCAGATTACGCTGAGATTCAGGCAGATTTTGATATCCAGACCTTGCCCCAGGCTCGTGACTGGCTGCGCAATATGGAACTTACGGCTGATGCTGGGGAATGCACACTGAGACGGCTCATTTATCGCGAAAAGAGTTCTCGCGGTTTTATTAACGGAAAGCCGGTACCCATCCAGTCCCTTCGGGACCTCGGAAAATTACTGGCCGATATTCACGGGCAGCATGAGCACCATCGGTTACTCCAACGCGAAGTGCAACGGTTCCTGATAGACAGCGATGCGGGCATTTTTGAGGAAGTCAAAAAACTCGGCGAGATCTCGAATAAAGCGCAACAGCTCGAGACTCGATTAAACGATAGCGAATCCGGGCTTCAGGAGCGCAAACAGCGCGAGTCTTTCCTGCGGCATCAGGTTGAAGAGCTCGAATTGCTCAAACCAGATCCAGAAGAGCTCAGCCAACTTGAAGCACGGCATAGCAGGCTCTCGCATACTCATGAACTCGCGCAAGGCGCTTGGCAAATCCTGCAAGAGCTTGATCAGGTCGAAGAGGTTTCCGCGTCCGCTTTAATCATCAAAGCAGCTCACCGCCTGTCCGAGCTCTCGCCCTATGATTCAAGACTAAAGCCCCTTCAAGAACAAATCGAAGGCATCGCTACGCAGCTAACAGAAGTGACGGGCGAGCTTCAGCGGTTCAGTGATGGCTATGAGCTGGACCCAATGGATCTTGAAGCGGTCGATAAGCGGATGACCGCACTTCATGATGCCGGCAGAAAGTACCAGGTCCGCCCGAGCGCCTTAAAAGAAGTGCTCGATTCTCTAAAGCATGATCTGGAAGCGCTTGATCCTGCGGACCATGATCCGGAGTTGCTAAGACAACAGCTCCTTGAAACACAATCTGACTATGACCAACTCGCGAGCGTCGTAACTGATGCGCGCGGCAAAACTGCCGCAAAAATGAGTCAGGATGTGAACAAGCTACTCCCATCACTCGGACTCGAAGCGGCTGCTTTTAGAGTTCGTCTTGAGGATGAGCCCACAGACCGGCGCGGAATCCATGGCTCTGAAACCCCGTATTTTGAGCTTCAACCCGGACCCGATTTGGAATTTTCTCCGCTTGAGCGAGCAGCGTCTGGCGGTGAGCTCTCCCGCATTAGCCTCGCTATTCAGTTATGCGCCGTTCAGGATACGACTACCCCTTGCACGATCTATGACGAGGTCGATGTTGGCATTGGTGGACGGGTTGCAGAAATCGTCGGCCAGAAGCT
>ENA-OREN01000490-OREN01000490.1-marine-metagenome-genome-assembly--contig:-NODE-490-length-57681-cov-11.377838_pt1 | contig 57681 bp, 51 predicted proteins | sample MGYA00248624_ERZ508555 | MGnify/ENA primary metagenome ERZ508555 (study PRJEB26222, sample SAMN06267773) | marine metagenome | isolation source: Saanich Inlet, British Columbia, Canada | place... | reverse complement strand
ATTACCATTGACCTAAAAAAGACTGATTTATTTGATTTTTATTTGCCGCATTGTCGCATAACGAACTCTGGTGCTTTAAGATGGAATTGCACCACCATATGTCGAAATGGAGAGAAGTGTTTATATTTGGCAAGAAATTTTACGAGTGCTCTATCTGACTTATCATACACTTCTTTTCTTTTACCAAATGAAACTCTTGCTGAATTAACTACCGTTAGGTCTGATCCTAATGTATCTATAACTTCAACAAATCCCTTATCGAGAACCTGTTTTTTCATTTTATAACCTTTTATTACCTATAAGTATCAAATTAATTTTCAATAATTTATTTTTTATTTAGATTAATGCTATCTTGGAATTCTAATTCTATATTCACAGTCAAGTGCATATTTAAATACTTTTTCTGAATCTACCGATGGTGCATCGTCTGAATTATTTTGGAATAAATCTTCGACGGATACTTCTGGACTTGGAGTTCCCAATGCCTTGCTTATAATTACATCAAACTCTTTCCAAGTTCCTATACCATATTCATTTTTTAATATTGTCTTAAATACACTTTCCACTATTTTTAAATCTTCTGTGGGGGGGTATATACCCGTATCCATTCCTTTTAATATTTTATGTCTAGGTAAATTTCTTGTTCCTTCAGGAGTGAATCTGGATGGACCTATTAACCGCACTCCTTTAGGCACATCGTCACTATTCTCAATATCTTCTGAATAATGTTCCTTTTTTTGCCACACAAAAGGAGTTATTGGTTCGTAATAATAATACCATTTTTCATCAATATGAATTGTTGCTAATTGGTCTGATCTTATATTAATTTCTCCATGAGGCATAGTTGAAAAATAGACTTCTGATGCAGGTTTTTTATCTTCACCTATTTCACTTTTAGAAATAAGACGTGATATATTAATATCTCCTACTTTACTCAATAACCCTGGTCTATTAGATTCAAAATTATTATCAGCCAACATTTTATTATAAAAAGCTTTATCTATACTTAATCCACCTATTCCATGATGTGTTAATCCACAGATAATCATTGACATTTGTAAAAATAATAACAATTCTTCAGTTGATGTAAAATTAGACTCTGGAATTATAAAAGCGTTATCTTGAATGAACCATTGCTTCTCCCAAAACTCCGTGAACGACATGAGTACTCTTTCTGGTGCCGTTTCCCCACTTTCTTTACCTGGAATTTTATTTTCTTTATAGTTTAGTAATTCTTTTACCTTTTTAAAATTTGCATATAGATTTGCCTTACCACTTTCAAATGATCCTCCTCGCATAGCACCTTCTGATTTTCCTAGATATGTCAATTGTTTAATAGCGTTAACCATACCCATATTCTCAAAAGAACCTTTCAGTATTCCTGTTTCACCTTGTCCTGAATTATCAGTGACCCATAAGTTTGTATTAATACCTTCTAAAATAGCAGAGTCTCCAGTTAAACATTGACTAGCAAATTCATAATTTAAATTAAAAAAGTTAAAATATTCTGATATTGCAGTATTTGCTGGACGTTGAATAATTTCCTCATCACCTGAAGGTGTTGGAGTTTCAGCAGTTACATATGGAAAAGCTTTTGGATTCATTCTAGGCATTCCTGTGATAGTAGTATTCCAACCATCAGTACTTATTTCATGTGAAATATCTGTTGCTTGAAATAATATAGGATATTCACCCGCACCTTTACCAGTAGTTCTTGCTTGCCAAGCTTTTGGTAAATATTTAGATATATATGAATTACCAGGAAAAATTCCAGCAGTCCCATCAATAGTTAAAGATAAATCCAAAAGTCCATTTATAGTTGGATAATTAGTTTGCACTGCATTCGTATGATACTGTAATTCATATTCCATAATCCTTCTCATATTATATGGATCATTTTCTTCTAATGTTCCCTTAGTATTATAATATCCATTTCCGTTCAAAAACTTTCTCTTCATATATTGAATATTTAAAGTATGAGATGCACTCGTATCTTCTTCTGTAACTTCTTCTAGTTTGATTGGTTCAGCATGAATTGGATTTTTTCCAATTGATCTTAATAATTCTTTATTCAAAAGTGTTAAAAATGCATCTTTCTGGTCATACCTATGTTTTCCAGTTTCATTCTTACCATCTCCTGAAATAGTTAAATTTTTAGAAGTTATAATTGGAGATAATTCTGTAAGTCTATTAGAAACTGATTTTTTAGCTATATCTTTTCCTGTAGCATCCAATCTAAGATATTTTGATAATTTTTGGGCCTCTGCTGAACCTCTACTTTCATCATATAACCCGAAATTGCGCATATGCTCATTTGCTGAATATAAGGCTGTAATTGCCATTTCATCAGGTATAGTAACTTTTAAGTCTTGAGATTTTACTATAGATTCTTTTTCCCATGCTGGAAATTCAAATACTCTAATTTTGTTAGCTTCATTTTCTAAAGAGTCTGGAATATCTTCTTTTCGTTTATTTTTCCAAATAGCATTATCAGAAATTAAATTTGTATCCACTATTCCTACCATATTATCATCTCTACCTTGCTGTACCTCTAATTTATGAACTTTACCAAAATTTTTATACATTATTGCAATAAATCTATCAAGACCTTCTTTTAATGTTCCTATATTAAGAAAAGCCTGTTGTAATGTAGATGCTTCTACAAATAAATTTCTAAGATATCCAACTTTATACCTTTCAGTTCCTCCACCTGCTATTTCTACTGGAGATATTCCAACTCTCGCAGTAGAATCATCCGGTATTCCGATGGACATTTCCTTAAGTTCAGTTCCTAAAAACTTACCTAAACTCGCATAAAAATTAAAATTATATTTACTATCTGTGGATCCTTTCGGTGCTGTATTATTAACTTTTTCTAAACTTTCAACTCTATCAGGTATTAATATCTGTTTTACATCAGTAGTTTTTAAGGCCTCTGGTAATCCTATTTTATTAGATTCATATCCTGCAATAATTTCACCTAATTCATTAATTTTAGGTTCTACTGATTTAATAAGTGAAACTGGTGACCCACCCGCATCAACATCAGGCATATATCCCAAATATCTTGTCAATATATTATCTTCAAACCATCCCCATCGTATCCAAATTTGAGGTGGTACAGTAGTAGTATCTACCCATTCCAAAAATTCATCAGTAGCTTGAGAACTATCAACTCCCCTGCGTTCATCTAAAGCTTTTGATGCTTTATATTCTATACCTTCTCCAGCTCTAGGTAATTTAGCCCACTCTGGTTTCAAGAAATCTGGAATATAGTCTGGATAATCTTCAATCAAAGTTGATACTGGCCAATGCGGTGACCAAAGCATTTCCTCTGTAGAATTCTCGTATTTTATTCTAGCTTTTTGTCTCTCCTCTCCTATAGGTTTAAAATTATCTCTATAAGTTTCTTCCGCATAAATTTTTGATAATTTATTAAAACCTGGAACTGTATTACCCCAATTAAACCCAGTAAAAATTTGTGTAGTATTTCCTTGTTTATATGAAGTAAAAATAGTTATATTTTTTTCTTTATATCCGTGTGTTGTATCCACCTCTGTTATTTTTTTATCTTTTGACATATAAAATTTAGAATCTACTGAAGGTGTTACTATTTTTTCCTTTTCTAAAGTTTGACTCTTTGGTGTTCGATAAACTTCTGATTCTTTAATATTAAATTGTTTGCGGGCAGGGTGGTGTCCGAATCCAAATTTCTCTCCTCCAGTATTCAAAAACGTAGTAGAAAGTTTTGAATATTCAGAACCATAATTCCGTTGGACTTCCTGACCTACTCCACCATCAAAAAGGTATTCGGAACGTCCTTTAGTAGTAATAATTTGTAACATCTTTTTCTTATTTTCAAAATCATGGTTATCATGAAGTTTTCCTTCAGCGTCTAACTTTACTTCTTTAATAAACTTTCTAATTATTTCAGTACCTCCTTTTTCTAGAAATTCTTTCGCGGCGTTAGCAGTTTCGTCCCCATAACCACCATCTGGGCCAAATTCATCAAGCTTCTGACCTTGTTCCAATAAGGCCTCTTGAAATACTGATACTAATGGTTTATATTTTGTCCAAAATGTCTTTCCGTTTGGTAAAGATTCAGACAATATTGCTAATACAAACTTTTGATTGTTACTTTTAACTCCAGGAACGGTAGGCATACCCCGCGGCCATCCTCCCATTAAACCCCATGCCGCATCTCTTGCATCTATCCCTTCCCCAAAAAAAGGAAATTTATTGTTTCGTCTCTCTTCCTTTTCAGAAGGAGGATCTAGGTCTGATTCTGAATATCCTTGCATGAGAGACCCATAAACAATTTCTGGTAAATTATGCATCATTAAATAAAATTCATCTGATATTTCATCTGGGGATGTAAACTCAATTTTTCTCTCATCAGTTGTTTCTGTACCTGCGCTTATTGCTAATGGTGAATACTCTCTATCTACCTTTGTATCCAATAAACTCATTCCAACTGTTTTAATCTTTACTACACAATCAAATCCACCATCATCTCTCAACGAATATTCAAAATTCCAAATAGTTCCATAGACATATTCATAATCCCCTTTATGTTTTAAAATTTCTCTTTCATAATTTTCTGCAGTATTATTTTTTAATAAATCTATTACTCCACCATCACTCTTTATTCCTGATACTCCTTTTTCATTATATATATCAATAATTTTATGTCCTAATGAAGTATTAAACATTGAAGATTCAGTATCAGTTACTACATTCCACCCAAATTCTACTAAAACTTCTGACCCAACTCTAAAAAAATATGGAGAAAGTCTATCGAGGTCTTCTAATGAAAATATAGTAAAATTAACTGTACATTCCCTCGCAGCTTTTAAAGTTCCTTCATATCTAGTTGAAATTGATTTAATTCCTGAAATTGGTCTATAGAGTGTATTCTTATTATCTTTTAATGGTCTATAAATTGAATCAAATGTACTTTTCATTAAAGGTTCATTAGCGGCAGGTTCTTGATTTAACTCTCCAGCTCCAATAATTGCTATTCTCTCTTTTTCATCTTCACCAGGTATAACAGTTAATCCAACCATATGTGCCCAAGTAGATCTATTATGAAAGTTAAGGAAATCATCGTCTAATTCTAAAGATTTATTAGCTGAAGTTGCTTCTGTAATACTTTGACGTGAAAATGCCTTTTGCTTTTGTAAAAGTTTATAACGAATTTCTTTTGGTATAGGTCTAAGATTGAAATTAGACATATTAGAATAACCTATTTATGTTTTCCAACTCTATCAATACTCCACTTATATTTACAGGAACTCTTATTTGTTTACTTGTATCTAAATAAATAGAACCATCAAATATATTATTTGCCTGAGCGATAATCCACCATAAAGATTGGTCACCGTAAAACTTGAATGCTAAATGTTCACATCTTTCTAAATCGGCTGGATACATATAGATATCATCATCTCTTAAAGGTATTTTTGGATATATGGTTGGCTTTAAAACTTTCTGTTTTAATCTTTTATCCATTTTTTGATCTGTAAATTTATATCTCATTTGATTAAAACTTGAATCCTGGGATTTTTCCAAAATCTTTCTTTAAATCTGCAAGAGTCATATTACCACTCATAGTTCCAGTTGTTTTTCTTTGGTTGACGGTACCTTCACCCACTGTTTGACTAATATTTACCGTGACTCCTGTTCCACCAGATTCTTTCAGAGCGGCAGCGTATGCCTCTTTTACTAACTTCTTATCTATTTTTTTAGGTGTAGGTGACTGGTTATTTCCTGATGATTGTTTCTTTATTGATGTCGACGCGGCACCTGGTACAGGTGTTGCGCCTACAGGTGAAATCTTCTCTACTACAGTAGTTGCAGCCGCAGCATCTCCTCCCCAATTGCCTGATGGGCCAGGTAACGTATCTGGATGTGGTATACCATTTGACGCATAGGAGGCCTGTCGTAACGGATCTTTTTTGTTGTTTAATTTCAATAAACTGATAATCTCTGGATCGAATTCATTTATTATATTATTGTCTCTATACCAAGCTTGGTCATATCCAAAATGCTGCCCGTATTTACTTGGTAATTTATTACCTATATATCTAAAATCACAACTTACATTTATAAACTTAGGAAATTGCATTCCCCTACGTGTTTCCCAAGGACTACTTTCTTCTACTGTATAACTCAATGAATTTAAAAATCCTGGAGCCTCAGATAAAAGACTTCCAATTGTCAATTGTGTCATTGGTGGAACCATTCTATTGCTATTATTTTTATCATAATCTGGATAACACAATCCGATTAAATAATTTAATTTCTCCATCAAAAATGGAAATTCAGTTAGTGATTTTGGTGCTATAGAAAAGTTAAAACTTATATTTCTGTCAGCTCCTTTATAAACATGAACTTGGTCTGCTCTACCTATATATCTTTCTGATGCCCAATCTGGAGTTATATTATCATTTATACCAGATAATATTGCTCTAAAAACTATATTACTCCCATCTACCATATCCTTAAATCTAAATTTTATGAAATCACGTTCGTCATCAAATTCATTCATAGTTTCCTCTGGCAGTGGATCACCATATCTATGTGCATTTATCTTATCTATTTTATCGGAATCTTTTGGATGAATCACTCCAAGCCTTGAATGCCATGATGTATTTAATGATGTATTTGGTTTTCCTTGATGCCCTATATCATCTACTACTTTTTGTCCTTTAATCTTATTATGACTTTGGCCATATCCAGTGTTACCTGCATTTGACAAATTAACATATTGTTTAAGTTTATAATTTTGCTTACCCCTTTGCTGGGTTCCTTTATGTATTGCCTTCTTATCTAAAGTTTTTTGTGAATCTACATATCTAGAAGGTGGATCTGGAGATTCCTCTAAGTTATACCCCGTAATTGAACTTGCGGCTGATGTAAATGATTTTGTGAGTCCTCGCAATAAGCCTTTTTTAAGTTTATCTCCAAATGTTCCATCGGCAGTTTCTTCTGATTTAAAACTTTCGTTAGCCCATTGCGCTAATTTATTCTTCTTCCCTCGTCTGTTTTTTTCTCCCCAATCATAACCTTCATATCTTTCATATAATCCTAGGGTAACAGGAGATACTGAACCTGGGTCAAAAAAACTCTTTATAGGATTAAAAATACTTGTTTTTATTGTATTCAAAAGTCCCTCTGCACTAATATGTCTTTGTAATTTTACTACTCTTGTAGCGTTCGCTTCAAAGCTCAATGGATTAAATACTCTTGTTTCCTCTCGTGGATTTAATGCCTGTAAAAGAGCTTGTTTTCCTAATATAAAATTTCCAGTATTACCACTATCATGTAAAAGTGTAAATAATCTATGTAAATCTGCGTCTACTCTAACTAACGCTGTCGGCAATCCACCTCTTACAAATTCTATAGTTGGTCCAGCTCCTTGCCTTCTATCAGTATTTCCACTATAACGAAAAACTTCTTTAAGAGATTTCCCACTCACATACGAATCCTGATCACCCACATCATCATGAGGTCCACCCATATCTAACAAAGATTTATAAATAATAGGATGAATTGGAAATAATGAACCATGACCTGCTTCTTCTCTTATTTTATGAGGGTTCTTCCATTCCCAATAATGATTTATATAACCAAATTTTCCATATGTTCCACCTTCTGCATTTGTAGGATGTACAAATTTTCTTGCTAGCTCAGAACCTATTTTTGGAACTTTATATGTAGATGCTCCTATCATAGTATTAAGTCTAGTTACTTCGTCATCATCCGCTAAATTAACTGATGAGTAAATTGGATAATCTTCAGGTGAATAAGAATTAGGCAAAGGTACCACTCCTTCACTAGAACGAACTCCCAAGTTGAAATGAGTTCCAGATTGACCCAAAGCTACGGCTCCATTATGTAATGGGGGAGTAAATCTTCTACTGTAATGCTTTCTAATATGCCAGCTGCCTTGACCTGGAAAAGGAAAATCATATCCATCCATACCATCTAAATTTGCTGATATTTTTATCTTAGATCTATCACCGTTTTCATCTATAGGAATTGCTAATTTTGAAGCTATTCCAGTATGTGGGTCTCCTGTTTTCCAATTTAGTTTTCCCATATTCGTGGTAAATCCAGCTGGATGTAAATCATCTTCTGGATTAAAATCTTTACCTTTTTTAGTTCCAGCCATAAAATTAACACCTTTAGACTGTAGACTTGGTTGATTAGACGCGGCCCAGGGATACTCACCCATTTGGTCCCACATAGTTTGACCTCTTACATCCCAAGTATTTGGAACGTCTGGAATTATAGATTTAGAACTAAGTTGCCACATATGAGGACTATCAACTGCCATATTTTCTGTAGGAGGACCAAAACCAAAGACATACTTACCAGCCAGGTCACCCTCCGTAACCATATAAGATAATTGAGACCTAGAATTATGTGGCAATTTTGTTATATCTTTACCAATATTCTTCCAAAATCCTAACGGTAAGGTATGAATACCATCTGCCCCAACTCTCTGATTTCCACTAAAATAATCAACACCTTCCTTTAGAGAAGAATCTGCATTACCTAAACCTGTAACCGTTCTTCCACCTTCTATTCCAAGTCTAAAAGTTCCCTGGTGAAATCCGTCTACTACTGGATAGTTATATGATTTTCCATCTTTAGAAATTCCTACAAATTGAGACTTTGTCTTATCTATAAAAAATTTGGTAAAACCAGTTGCATGTAACTCTTCTGAACCCATAGGTCCTGGAAAATAACTTTTTGCAAGTATATCATCGTTAGTATTACCTGGCATTCCTAAATTTAACTTTAAAGTATTTGGATACTTATAGTTTTTCCCATCTTCAGAAATTCCTATAAATTTACTTTCACCAATTTGCATATTTTTGGTAAATCCCATAGCATCTAAATCTGTAACTCCACCTGGTTTTGGAAAATAATTAACAACACCTGGTTCATGTCGTTTTGGAACTTCAACGAATTTTATGTTTGGATTAAAAATGGTATTACCCATCTTACTAAATTTTTCTGCTAATTTTTGCCTAAATCCACCAAGTTCACCTTTTCTATCAAATTCATCCGATCCACCTTTGGGTTTGTCAAATATCTCACCAAATCTTTCACCAATATCTTGCAATTGACTACCTAAAAACATACCACCTAAATCTATACCCTTCATTCTATTTTCTGCTTGTTGTTGCTTCCGCATCCAACTTTCTAGAGATTTTTCCAATCCAGGTATATCTTTAAGAGTTAAATTCTTATCATAAAGAGGATTTGATTCATCACCCCCAATGAGAGCAATTCGGTTTTTAATATAATCCACCATTCTACCTGCACTCACATATGCATTTTTATTAAATTCTGATTTCCTATGATTTTCTACTAAAGTCTGAGCAGATTGTAGATTTTTTAACTCTGTTTGATATTGAGTCTTTGCTTCAGCTATTATTTCAGCTCTAGTATACTTATTCTTCGTAACATCATTAATCATACCCGCCTTTTTTTTGTAAATTTCTGATTCTAATAAATCTTCTAAAAACTTTGTTCTACCTACACCAAGTCCCGTTTTTATATCAGTAAGAGTCTTTAATGCCGACGTAATATCACCAGATAATTCTATAACTGGTAAATCTCCAGGTTCCCTATATGCTAAAAGCCACGGATCATTAGATGACCTCCCAAAATTACTAATAGATGGATTAATTTCTCTGGACTGTCCTTTTGCTTTAGTTACATATCTACCTTTTTGGGTTACTCCTTTAGGTGAATATTTTTTTAATTTTGGTCTGTTTAAGTCTGATAATGCCATCGTTAACCCTCTATAAATCCTCTATAAAGTTTATTTTGACCCCTTGTAGTTTCTGCAATAAATCTTTCTGTTTGTTGAGATGCGTGTGCTTGTCCTTTACTAACTGTTTGTTCTAATTTATTCAATGCTCTTGTATTTTCCATAAAAGCATTAGCTATCATAGTATCAGAACTACCTAATCCCGCTGCCTTTTTTATTCCTATGAGTGTGTCATCCTCACTAAATGGAATTGGAGCCATACCTGGTCTAGAAACAAAATCTTGTTGTTTAGCGAAGGTTGATCCAAGTGCTGCTCCACCAGCTGCTCCTATTCCTACTACAGCCAGACCTCTTGCTACAGACATCGCATCTATTGCAAAAGAAAGACCACCTGACATTGCAGTTCTTATAGCTGGAACAGCCGCGACTAATAGTCCTACTACTCCACCAATTATACCACCCAATAGTTTATAATTTCCTTGAGCTTTTTTCGTAACTTCATTTGAGGCTTCCTGTGCTGAAATCATCTTGGCTACATTTGAAATATCAGTTCCTATAGCATTACTAAGTAATTTTCTTTCTACCAAATTTAATCTTTGAAATTCTAACTCCCCACCTAATTGATTCTTAACTTCTTTCATCATTCCTACTAGATCATTATTCATCATCAATTGTCTAGCTCTATCTAAATTCATATTTTTCTGAAGTACTGAATTAGCCATAAATTGTGCCCCAATAGAGCCTTCTATATCTAATAAATGAGAAGCTATCTGGTCAGCTACTTCCAATCCTATACCCATAGTTCTTATATGTACAGCTGCTTTCATAAATCCTTCAGCAGTACCGTCAGCATATTTTGCCATCAATTCTGTAGATCCAGCTATATCTTCAAATACTTTTGATGGTAATACTCCTTTAGCTCTTGCAAATTTAGCAACTGTGTTCTGTACATTAATTAATTGTTCATGGCTACTATCCGATAAAGCACTTTGTATTCTTAATATTTTTACTGCTTGTTCTGCTTGAATACCATAAAAGAATGATTGTTTTTTAAGTTGCCAAGCTATGTTGGTATTTACATCATTGACGGTTCCAAACTCTTCCGCCATCGATTTAACATAACCTGAATTAATAAATAATGATGGACCTAATTTTATACTCCGTTCTAGAGAAAGCCCAGTTTCAAATGCAAACTTAGTCATTTTAGCTGCCATTGCAGCTACTCCCGCAGCAAGTCCTATTGCTCCTAACTTCATCACATTAAACTTCCCTGCAACACCTTTTGCTTTTTTATCTACTACCACCAACTCCTTACCCGTCTTACGTACACTTCCACCAACTGGCGCCCTAAACCACTTGTTCATTTTTTTACCTAGGGATTTTCCAAGATCAGCACTTTCTACCAATCCTGAAGTAGTACCTTCAACTGTGCCTTGGTATAACCCCTCTTTCAAGAACCCACCTGAAGCTTTAGCTCCTTCTCTAAATGAACCTTGCATATTTTTGCTCATATCACCAAAATTTATTGCATCTGCTAGAAAATCTCCAATGAACGGAATTTGACGAAATGTACTCTCTATTCCAGTCATCATTTTATCTATAGAATTAGCTCCCGCATTTACAACATTATTATATCTTTTCTGCCCTTGCTGTAACTTATTTAATTGTTTTAATTGGTCTCCTAAAACTTTATCTCCAGATTTTTGAGCTTCTAGAATTTGATCATTAAGGTCTACCACATCATAAGTTTCTTTATGAATATTTTTTGTATTTATTAAAACCTGTTTTGCTATATCTAAATAAGCTTTATTACTTTTAACAATTTTTTCACTAGCATCTGAAGTATCAGTAACAGATTTTTTGATGGTTTCAGAAATACCTAGTATAGACCTAAAAAGTTTAGGTTGTTGTTTTAACAACTCATTAAACTCTTTAAGGTCATCTTTTTGTTGTTTTGTTAATTTTGGATCTGCCATAAGTTTTATCTTCTTTTAATTGAATAGTGTAGAATACACTATATATAAATCATTTCCTAATTAGTCTAAAGAATCAAAATAATCTGATACGGCATCATATCTATCAGCCCATTCAGGATCATCTTTTTTCTTCTTTTCTATATGCTGTATAATATCTTTACCTATTTTATCAGCAGCCTTTATATGTCTTTTCATAACTGGATCTCTTGATAGAGCTTTCAAAACTTTTGTAGATTTCTTTTTTGCGATTGCTTTAAAAAGACTACCGAGAAATTCTGTAATTATTTTATTTTCTTTTACTATATATTTAGCCAAGATTGACTCCTAAAAACTTAAATTGAGGGATTCATATATAAATATACAGATAATCATTTTTTAATTTTAGGAAAGTTTGGATTGATAGATTTTCTTTGAGATTTTTCAATAGCTTCTTTTTCTTCCTTATAAGCCTTGTCTAATCTTTGAATATACCATCTTCTTAGATAAACTGGCATATTATAGGCTTGTTCAAAAGGTATTGATCCTCTAGAATTAAATGTTAGTTGAAATATCTGTTCGTGAATCTGAGCTTTATACTCAGGAGGAAGGCCAAAAAAATCGAACCGTCATCGGGACGGTTATCTCCACTTGCTCACCATCCACTTCAATTGATATGTCTAAATCAATATCGGGGGTGTTGTTTGAAATATATTCTCTAAATGATCTACTATCTACTGCAAAAAATTCATTATCTACAAAATTATTAACAACTGATTGTTCAGAATTACCATCAACTTCAACTATCATGTGTTTTAATCTAGTAGTAAGAGTTCTATCTATATCACTAACTTTACTTAATGATTTAGCGTGTCTTTCAATAGCATCAACATCACCACTAGTTAAAAGTTTATACTTAATAACTCTATCAGTAGTAGGTAAAGTAAATTCAAATACATTTTGTCCTTTAGTTCTCTTACTAAAATCTACTGAAACATCCTTCAATGAAGTTAAATCCAAAGTATGTGTTGTAGGTTCCCCTGTAACGGGAGACATAACCTCAAACTCATATTCTTTACCATAAGCTAACACTCTTGCAGCTATCAATAAAGCATTTTTATCACCAATCAATAAATCTGATACTTTGACTTTTTTATCAACTATCAAACTATCTAAAAGTACATCTAAAACAATACCTTTAGCAATAAGATTTTGTGATGTCAAAACATCTTCATCTTTAGCTGTCATATATTTTAATTCGACCTGTCCACTTGATAATGGACTTTTTTCAGGATAAAAATATCCTTTCGACGGTAGATCGATAACTTCCGTCGGAAACGTAGTTTCGGGCATGTTATTCTCCTTAATAAGATTTATAACTGATTGTAAATATAACTAAAATTTTTCAAATTAAATTATTTTTTTGGTGCGAATTTCTCTTTAATTGGTTTAAGAATCATATCGAAAAGAATATCGTCATATTTTGTTGGGGTAAGTTTTACTATTTTTTCAATTGCGTAAATACCAACTAAAACATATTCCCAATTTGCTGCTATCCATTCACTCATTTTTATTCTCCGTTATTATTAATTTTTAATTAATTAGAATTGTAATATTGCGTAATCGTATCTAAGTGATAACTCAATATCTACTGGATCCGATCCATTTGCAAAATCCAAATCATTAAAGTTTGCATCTTGTACCCATGCTCCTTTTAATGTCCATTCTTCTACTACATCACCAACTGGTCCTAATAAATTAAAAGATACATCTTTTTTATAAAAATCTGAATATCCATCACGACCTGTTACTGATTCGTGGGATAATCTCACCCATTCCATACATGCTTGTGCTGCTGAAGGAACTACTGGATCATATAAAGTAACTGATAAGGGTTGCCACTCACCTTTACCCTTAATATATCTCTTTACATTAATATGATCTAATACTATTTCTTCAAATGTTATTTGAGGCCTACTAGCTGTTTTAATCAAGTATGCAGGAATACCTTCTATATACATGACATACCGATTTTTCGTTTTCGGTTCAAATGGGGTAAACATTATTTCAGTTGCGTCAATTAACTCAGGCATCTTTTCTTCTCCTAAATAAGATTTCTTTTCAGTAATAAATATAACGGTAATGAAAAATTGCGCTTATATTAATAATATCCTTTTGAAGTTTTTTTGAAGTTATTATAAAAACAAAAAACCCCAGTAAAAACTGGGGCTTTTAGTTATCTTATAAAGATATTTTATTATTCTGGAAAGGTTGCTCCAGTAGGTTGAACAACAAAGTCCAATACAATGAACTCAGCAGTTCTTGTAGGTTGAACAAATATCTGTCCAACTAACCTATTTCTATCTATTTCATCTGGTGTGTTGTTAGAATCATCCATCACTACTCTAAAAGCATTCAAACCACTATTGGATTGTACATTTTCAAGATATGGATTAACCGTATTCAAGAAACGATTTCTTGTTGCGGTTGTATTCTGTTCAAACACCAAGAATTTAGATGTTGAAGCAATAAACTTCTTCAGATTAATTAACAATCTACGAACATTAATCCTATCAAGTGCTGATGGTTTGGTTTGTAATGTTTTTTGTCCAAACACTGTCGGTCCTTGACCTGGGAATGTTGCAATTGGATTAATTCTTTCTTCATAAAGTTTATCCCTCTCTGCATGATTTAACTTAAATTTAGCTTTAGAGGTTATAGTCAATCCACCTCTATTTAATCCTGCAGGTGCAAACCATTCTTGACCTATCCTGTCATTAAAAGCAAATACACCAGCTAAAGCAACTGAAGGTGGTACCCAAACTGGCTCCACATTACCGCCGTCTATGGCATAATTTACTTGTACCCAGGGATAATACGTAGCTGCATAATTGGTATCTAGTGATCCAAGAGCACTAGTTGCTTGCGAAATAGTATCTGCCCAATGGAATCCGTCCATTATATAGAAACAATCTGCTCTTTCTTCCATCTTAGTTATAGCATGTTCTGTAATATTATTATGACAATTACTACCATCTTTACTATGAATTATTCCAGGAATTACCAACATATTAATATCGAATTCATCTGGATTAGAAATAGCATTAATAGCTCGTTTATACAATGCAGTACCACTAGTACTTGAAGTAGAACAATCAAATCCCATTACATTAGTAGTAGTTATATCATTAGCCATAGATGGTTTTGAAGCTGGATCTACTCCGTCAAATCCCCATTGAAAAGGAACTGCATATCGTCTCTGACCTATATCTGAATTAGCTAGTGTACATTTATTTGATGAAGTTGCATACGTTGCAGGACTACCTGGTAAGGTACCTGCATTATCATGACCATAGCAATTATTTAAACTAAAGGCCTCATTAGATCCAGTTCCTGTTCCACTTGGAATAGGTGAAAGATAAGCTGCTCCATCATTATCATATTTGCCTCTTATTCTATTCGATGTTCCAATGTCCATGAAATCAAATCCATGATACGTACTTGCTTGAAAAGTTTGTTGATCAGTATTATCAACTTGTTGAAGCTTCATTGAAGCTGAAGGTACTATCGTACCACCTGGAATTGGATTATCTAAAGATGCATATCCATACGGTACTACAGATTTTGGATAATTTTCTATATTTTGAAAATCACCAACTCTACACCATTTAGATCTATTCGGGTAGTCTCCATGATATGTCAATCTACCATTAGAATCTACGACTACATGAGCATCACCAATTTGTTTTGCAAAATAGCTTGGAGAAGCTGGATTAAAATCACAATTTTCCCAAGTTTCTGGTGCTCTACCATCTAGAGGTATAATAGAAAGAGTAAAATCTCCATAATCAGATCCTGGAATTGTTCCAGCTGCTCTAATATTAGAAATACCTACTTTATATTCAGAATTCATATTAGTACCATGACCTATTGTATATACTCTAAATAAATTTTTAAAAGTTCTAGCTGTAGTGCCGCCATCCCATCCAGTTGCACCTTGATCTATAATATAAGGTGTTCTTGCAGTACAATAATCAACATTTCCACCCCAAGTAGCTGAGTTACCTACTGCATCATATTGTGCAGTATAAGCTCCATTAGTTCCACCAGCAAAATTTAATCCTGCGGATGCTGAAGCACTACCAGTAACTTGTAATCCACCTAAAGATGCTCCTACCGCATCTGCTGATGTATGAAATGCCTTATAGATATATGCATAATCAGTATTACTTTGCGGATCAGATGAAATCTTTTTAGCAAAATAATTTGCACTACTACTATCGAAACTCAAATTAGCAAAAGTTTGATGTACTCCACTTGAACCACTTATAGTTAAATCAAACTCTTGATTCACATCATCTATACTTGCGGAAGCTGAAAGTGAAATTCCTTTAGTCTGTCCAAGTCTTGTATTTGCTAAACTAAACGCTACTAAAGCACCAACTGTAGCAGAAGATCCTGTCGCGACTACATTTACATAATCAGCTCTATATCCACCTGTGTGCATTACCCGAACTACCGTTACGCTAGATGCGGATTTTAAGTATTCTTGTACTGCGAAGGGAACATATGATGTTTTTATATTTTTTCCAAATCTTTCTTCAAACTCCCCACCACTCGTTATAATAGTTGGAGTAAACGCTGGACCTTTTTGGGTTGGTCCAATCATTGCTGCTCCAATATTAGCAACACCTTGAGGGAGATAAGAAAGATCTGTTTCCTGGGTAAATACGCCAGGACTTACAATTCTTTCGGCCATTTTAAATTCTCCTAGATTTTAGATTAAAAATTAGTTATAAAAGTCGGATATTATTTAGTATAAATATAAAATTAAAATCCCAAAAGTTACTCATTCGGTGTAAAAATACCGGTATCTAGGTCTAAATTTCCAATTCCATACTTAGCAGTTAGGTCGTCAACAAGTTTTCTCTCATCTTCTTGAGCAGTTGCATGTTGCGCTAACAATTCTTCTTTTTGAGTATCCAAAGAATCCAAATTTTCTTGCAATCTCTCAGAAGCTATTGTTACTTGTCCAAGATTTACTGTAATTTGAGTATAACGATTTTGTAATTCTCTAATTTTTGTAGTTTCTTCTTCTGCAATCTTAACTTCTTTAGTTTTAGTTTCCGTTTCAGGCATGTTTATAACTCCTATTTTGTCTTAGTTAATAGTTAATTTATGTATCAAGTATATATATCGTTAAATTTATTCAAATAACAATTTTAATTCTTGATTAGTTTTAATTCATCAATTTGTGATTTAAGTTCTTTAATAGATTCTATCAAAACAGGAACTAACTTATTATAATCCACTGCTTTAAATTTTGGTCTTCCCTGCAATCCTTCATGTTCCTTCACAATTTCAGGGATGACTGATTCAACTTCTTGTGCTAACACACCAACATCATGCCCCATATCTTCTCGTTTCCAATCATACTCAACACCACGAAGTTGCATCACAGTATCTAAACCATATTTCATATCTGTAATATTCTCTTTCAAATTCATATCAGATGCTACTGTTGAAGAATACGCTACAACATCAGAGTTTGCATGAAATGTACCACCAGCAGCGAATCTAAATTCATCAGCAACATTATTAACCGAAACTTTTATCATATCGTCTGCTGAGAAATCAATAAGTTGATGTGAAGCATAACCACCTATTGATAAACCGTTATTTATAATAGATGTAATAGTGGTTTGTGCTGCATCTATATCTATATCTGCGGTATTTAAAGTTAAACCATCACCTGCTGTAATTGCACTTGTAATTGTTACTGCATCAGTACCATAATCAACTGCAGTAGTAATTCCTGTTCCACCCAATATTGAAAGTGCATCTCCTGTGGCATCTGCAGTTGCAGTTCCACTATCCGATACTACAGTCAAGAATGTATTTTGGTCACCAGTATTTGTACCACTTGTACTTTGAAGATTATCTAAAATCGTCTTAGTAAGTGCAGTTCCACCAATTGTTAATGAGGTAGAGTCAACTTCAACCTTACTTGCTGATATATAAGTAATTGAAGCACTTGTTGCTGACAATGTTGCTGTACCTGGATTATAAGTTAATGTTCCTGTATCATCATACACTGCACTTGTACTATTACCAAATAATACGTCATAATTTACACTATCTGATTTATCAGTTATAGTTACTAAATCTGAAGTACCAGTAACATCTCCAGTTATATCACCTACAAACGCAGTTGATGTAATAGATGTTGCTCCTGTTACTACACCAGAATCAACTTGAATGACATCATCGAGTTTGATGTGAGAACCATCGGCTGGAGAAAGAACAACATTTGTACCAGAATCTAATGTAACTGTCGTCCCTGCCAACTCGGCTGTTCCATCAGCGGTAATTTGTAAATTAGCTGCGGCTGCATCTGCATCAACTGTAGTGAAAGTTGTAGCACCGTTATCACCAACTGCTATTGATGCGTAATTTGCCACCTGTGCGTCATCATGAATCTTTAATTCTACATCATCAACATTAAAGTCAAAGGCTGTGGTTGTACCATCATCCATCGTAACATTTCCACCGTCTGCAGATAATGCAATATCTAAAGATGCATCAAGCGTTAGTCCAGTTGACACAACTGATAAAGCTGCGTCATTTGTGATAGTGTCTGCAGTTAATACCAATCCGTCAATAGTGAAATCTGTTGTTGCATCGAATGTAGTTGCATTAACGGTTGTAAATGTAGCTGAGGCTGCTGTAGCTGCCCCAATAATAACACCATCCATTGCTCCATCACCACCAGAATCATCAATATCAATGTTTGCAGTAGCAGTTAAATCTGTAAATGTACCAGCAGCGGCTGTAGTCCCACCAATGGCTCCTGGTTCTGCCATAGTTTTACCAGCAACAGTAGCTGCGTTAAGATTAGCAACTACAGTTGTTGATTGAACTGTTAATGGTGCAGTACCTGTTGCAATACTTGAATGAAATTGAGGTGCTCCTAAATCTACACTTGAGGTTAAAGTTGTATCACTATGTCGATACGCTAACTGAGCTACCGCTGCATCAAGACCAAAATTTAATCCTGCTCCATCCATTGTTGCAGAACTTGTACTTCCACTAGCAATCGTAATATTTTTGTCTGCTACATTTAATGTAGTGGCATCAACCGTTACAGTAGAGCCATTTACGGTAAAATCTCCTCCGACCGTCACTCCACCAGCAAATGAACTATTTCCAGTTGATGTAATTGCTCCACAACCAACTGTTCCGATAGTAGCTATGTTTTTACTACCATCTAGTACTAATGCTTTACTCGCCGCGGCGGTTCCAGCAGTCACACTATCCAAAACACCTAACTCTGCAGTTGTTAAAGTCGTAGTATCAAGTGTTAATGAAGTATCTCCTGTAATTGTACCTGTTACTGCTAAATTACCCGATGTAGTTATTGCTCCACAACCAACTGTTCCTAAACCACTTACATTTCCACTCGTATCAAATGTATAGTTTCCATCTGAAAAAGTACCATCTATTGTTAAATTTCGAATTGTTCCTATATCTTTTGATGCATCTAGTACTAATGCTTTACTCGCTGCAGCCGTTCCAGCAGTTACACTATCCAAAACACCTAACTCTGCGGTTGTTAAAGTCGTAGTATCAAGTGTTAATGAAGTATCTCCTGTGATTGTACCTGTTACTGCTAAATTGCCAGTTGAAGTTATTGCTCCACAACCAATTGTAGTAGCAGTAATTGCACGGGCTGTGTCAGCACCAAGTATACCATCAATGTTAGTACCAATTAAATCTGTCGATGTAATAGATGTTGCTCCTGTTACTACACCAGCATCTACAACAATCGCTCCATCAAGAACAATTTGTTGTCCTGCTAATGGTGTAATATTTAAATCTGTTCCAGCAGTTGAAGATATGGTATTTCCATTTATAGTAATATTGTCAACAGATAAGGTAGTTAAAGTTCCAAGTGAAGTAATTGCAGATTGTGCTGCTTGTGTAACTGTTAATGCTGTTCCACTTGTATTACCAGTAACATCACCTGTTATATCACCTACAAAAGCGGTAGATGTAATAGATGTTGCTCCTGTTACTACACCAGAATCAACTTGAATGACATCATCGAGTTTGATGTGAGAACCCCCGGCTGGTTCAAGAGCAATATTACCACCTGAATCTAATGTCATTAGTCCTGCTGAATTAATATCTACTGTACCATCTGCTGTAATTGTTATGTTTGCTGCTGCGGCTGCATCATCAACTGTAGTAATAGCCAATGCACCATTGGTAGCTCCACTAAAAGTAATCGTATCACTTGTTGATGGTGTCATCACAATTGAGTCGTCTGTAATAACCGTTGAACCTATTGTAAAATCTGTTGTGGCGTCAATTGTTGTACCAGTTATAGCAGCTGCGGCAAAAGTACCGCCTGCAACTGTAATTGTATTAGCACTATGTGTAAGAGTTACATCACCACCATCTAAATTAATAACTCCCCCACTACCTAAATGTAAATCATTCCATCCTTGAGCAGTTGAACCTAAATCATAAGTAGCGTCTGCGTTTGGTATTAAATGTGAAGTTAAATCAGCAGTTATAGAAACTGAATCTGATGCCGAATCTCCAAAAGTCATGTTTCCACCAAATGATACCGAACCACTAAAATGTGAGTCTCCAGATCCTTCAAACCTACCAAATGATGCAGTTGATGCTGCACTTGCACTTAAAATATTTGTAGATTGGCTGATAGTCATAAAGTTAGCAGAAGTCTCTACTCCTATACCTTTATTATCATGTAAATCTGCGCCTGTTAAACTACTATGTGTTTTTGCCATTGTTCTTTCCCTTTAATTAGCTACTAATAATTCGCCATCATCATTTGTTATAGTTGTAAAATCTATTATTGAGGTACTAGAACTATCCACCACCATCTTCTCTATCAATCCTGGAATTGTAAATCCTGCTTCCTGAATTGTGCCATCTACACTTAAAGACCCAGTAACCTGTACTGTATTTGTGGTAGCTTGGATTGAACCTGTTGCTGCAAATATACCAGCTTCGATTCCAGTCAAATTACTTCCATCACCTTGATAAGACCCTGTAAAGGATCCTGTTAAATGTGAAGCTCCTACTGCCGATGCATTTGTAATCGTCCCACTTGTAGATAAAGACGAAACAATAGCATCTGAACCAGATATTATGACTTTTTTCCAATTTGGCATTTATTCTTCCCTCAATCGCGGTTGGATACTCTTTCGAGCCCACTTCCCATCATCTGCCAAGAGATAGGCCAACCATTAAGCGTCATTCTTCTTTTTCTCTTATCCAAAGCTCTCCCTCTTTTTCTTTGAGGGCCGCTTTAGCTCTTTCTTTTACTTCTTCTTCAATCGACATTGTTTTCTTGACATCCCATATAGGTTTATCAAGTAATTTATATTGATTTCTCAATTTAACCACAACATCCATTGCCTGTTGTAAAAATTTACCTGGAACCATTGATTCTTGTATTAAAGTTAACAAAAATTCAATTTCCTTTTTACCGAACTTGGCTGCTTCATCAACCAATACTCGAGTTTTACCTGATCTTAACGCCATTTATGACCTCTATTTTATATAATTTTAACTAAAAATCCAAATAGTTCCATCTGAATTTATTGCCATTTCTCCAGCTCCATACTCTTTATCACCTGATACTGGATCATCATTATCACCTAACTGTTTTACAGTAACTACATGTTCTAATGCGGTTACTGCGGTAGCAGAAGATGCAATACCTTTAGCTACTGACCATCTGTTATCTCCAGTATCATGATATATCGCTGAACCACTATCGACTGAAGCACCTTCTTGTACAATCAAACCACCATCTACATTTGAAGCCGCTGAACCAGTTGCCGTGAATATAAAAGCATCTTGTACTGCCAAATTCGTAGTTGCTAATGTTGTAGTTGTACCATTTACGGTTAAATCACCCTCTATCGTTGCATTTGCACTTACAGTCAATGTGCCTGCTGCTATTGTTCCTGATGTTGTAATACCGGAAGCACCATTATTAATAGCTCCAAAATTAGTTGTAATCGAACCCGCATCTAATGCGCCTGCGGTAGTTAGATTCGCTAATGTTGTCAAACTAGTGTTAGTTGCTGCTAGAGTTATTGCTCCACCAGCTGCTACAGTTGCTTCACTACTAATATTTCCAAAAATTGAATCCTCAAAGTTTGAGAATGTTACTTTTTTAACAGTACCTGGACCATCATCCATCATAAACGTGTCAGCTTGTGCTATTGTTGCACTTCCCAAAGCACTTTGTCCAGAAATTATATTATCATTTAACATTGAACCTTCAACTGCACCTGCTGCTATTGTTAAAGCACCACCTGCTGCTATAGCTGCATCACCACTAACATTTCCAAAAATTGCATCTTCAAAATTTGATGTTGTCATTTTCTTTAAATCACCTGAATCATCTGTATCTGATAAGATAACTAAATCATCTTGAGCAAAATCTGTTAAAGTACCTGCTAAAGAATCACCATCCAACTTATCCATATCAATAGCTGCACCTGAAGCAATTGAGGCATTTACTACGGCATTGGCTGCCAACTCATCTGCTCCCACAGCATCATCATCTAATTGAGCTTGTGATACTGAATTACTAGCCAATGTTAAGGCTCCACCTGCTGCTATTGTAGCGTCTCCACTTATATTTGCAAATATACTATCTTCAAAATTTGAGAATGTAATACTTTTTTCAGTTCCATTATCAGATATTAATAATTTATCTTGTGTCTGATGCAACGTTGCTGCTCCATATGCATTTAATAATTCAATATCTTGAGCTACTCCTGTTAAATTACTACCATCTCCAACAAATGAACCAGTAAATGAACCAGTTAAATGTGAAGATTCTACTGCAGAAGCGTTACTTAAAGTAGTTGCAACTGTTGCTGCAAATGTACCAGCGCCTGCTGATGCTGCACCAATGGTTACTCCATCAATTGCTCCACCATTAATATCAACTGTAGAAAGTGTAGAAGTTCCCGTTACAGTAATTGCATCTATATAGCCTGTATCAATATGAGCTTCTGCGAATTGTAATGTAGAAGTTCCTAAATCAATAGCACTATCGGACTTGGGAACAAAATCTCCAACCCATCTACCAGTATTTGTAATATCATCACCAGTAGCATTTCCAAGAGTAACTGCTCCATTAAGAGTTGTCGCACCTGACACATCCAACGCAGCATTAACATCAAGCGTTGTAGCATCGATATTAACATCGGTTGTGGCAGCTATATCTAAATCTGCGGCACTTGAAGCACCAATATATTGTGAAGAGTCATTAAATTGTATTTTGTTTGTGGAATTCAAAAGAACTCCTGTATCGGCAACGTGTGTAAACGTAACATCAGCGCCACCATCGCCTAGAGATAATACAGCGCCGTCTGCTAAAAATAAATCTGAAAATTCTAAAGCTGATGTTCCTAAAGCTGCACCATCCGATGCATCAGGAGCAAAAGCTGTTGTTGCTGTAATAGTTGTACCTTGTATAGTACCAGTTGAGGTAATATTACCTGAACCAACTGTTCCTAAACCAGTTACATTTCCACTCGTATCAAAGGTATAATTACCATCGGAAAGTGTTCCTGTTATTGTTATATTTCGTACTCCGGAAGCAATGTCTGCATTCCCATCAAGAACAAGTGCTTTATTAGCGGCACCCGCTCCATTAGTTATACCATCGATCTTTTCTAAATCGGTTTCATTAATATCCGCACTACCAATTACAAAACTGGTTCCTGCGGTTATGGCGGCATCACTAGTTACAGTTGATAATACTGCTGCGCTTCCTGATACTAGTACTTTTCTCCATGTTGCCATTTAATTTCTCCTCTATAAACTTGTTAGTTTATGTGTTCATTAATAAATATAATCTTTTTAAATAATCTTTTCTTCTATTCCACTTTTCTTTTACTAACATCTAACTTGCACTCCCAAAAGTCTTATATCCAAGAAACCATTGGTCAGATCCTGAATAAAACAGTCCACCTGATACTGCTGTAGGAGTTGTATCTCTCGCTGCCATAATAACTACTGAATCCTGTACCCTAAACACAATATCATCATCAGTATTAGTTATAGAAAATAAATCACCTGAGCCAGATGTTGCTTTAAAAGACCAACTCGACCCTGTAAGTTCATTTACACCAGATGTCTCATTCCAGGTTGTACTTCCATATGTAAATGCATCTGTTACAGCTAACGAATCTATATTTGCAGTTCCATCAACATATAAATCTTTCCATTCTTTTGTGCTACTACCCAAATCATATGTATCATCCTCTGTTGGTACAGTATCTTGCAATGTTAATGTAGCAGATAAATTTCCGTCAATCGTCGCATCACCTGTAATTTTTAAAGCTGAACCACTTACTGGAAACATTGAATGATCGGATGAATCTACATCAAATATAATTGCTTCACCATCATCAGTAGTTAAAGCATTTGACCCTAGAACGTTATAAGAATCTGAATGTACTACAAGACCTTCTAATATTGTTGGTATAAGGGAATTTAATCTCTCTTTTATAATACCATCTACATCAATTGATCCAGTTATTTCTGCGCCACCATCAGTGACGGTGACTTTACTATCAAATCGTTCTTGACCAATATATTTTATACTAGACATTTATTAAGTTATCTCCAAAATGCTTGCAAACGCATCAATATCACCGTTTGCTGAAGCTTCAGTTTCTAATTTATCCCCCGCTCCCAAATTGATTGGTTTCTCAATAACTACTGTAGAATCTGCGGGTATATTTACAGTTTTTAACAAATATGTCCTGCCTTCAAACGTAGCACTACCACTAACACTTAAATTTATAGTAGCTGCATTAGTACCATCAATATTACTTAAATAAATTGCATGTACTACCGCAGTTGTCGCTGCTGGACAAGTATACATCGCTTGTAATGTTGTACTTGATCCTGTTGCTGCATTTTTAAATGTATTAGCCATCTATAATCTCCTATTATCCAAAAACTATTCCAAACACTACAGAATTTGGATCTGACACGTTTGTTAATGCTGACCCATCACCACTAAATTTTGATGCGGTAACATCGCCTGTTAATTCTATCGATCCTGTAGTTTTTGAGTCTGTTGTTAATATTGTTTGTATTGAAGCAGATCCATCATTTTTTTCAAAAAAAATCTTACCTTCATAGGTATTCATAGCAAGTTCCCCTAATACTAAATTACCAGTAGTAGGAACTGCTCCTGTAGCAGAGCTTCTTTTTAGTTTTATCACCTGTGCCATTAATAAGATCCTCCATCTATTAAAGTACTTACAATTAAGTTTCCACTTGTATCATACCCTGGTATTCCAGTTATTTCTGTTGCCGCGGTACTCGAAGATAAATATCCAAACTCTTTATCAGAATTGTTAGCAAACACAAATAAACTTCCACTTGCGGTTACTTTTGTAGCTCCCTGTTCAACATATAAAGAAGATAGTTTAGCTTCGCTTCCAGATACTATGACTTTTTTCCAATTAGCCATTAGAATGTACCTCCATCAATCACTGAACTAACAGTTAAATTTCCGTTACTTGCGTTATATCCAACTAATCCAGTAGTTACCGCTGATGTATCAGCAGATGACATATATCCCACTTGAGTACTTGAAGGAACCTGGAAAGCTACAGAACTACCTGATGCTACACTTGCTCCAGTACTAACATAAACTGAACCAGTTACATGAGTAGATACACTCATATTTACTGTTGAACCATCATCAGTAATATTTGCTGAAGATTCTAATCTTCCATTTCCATCTACAATTACAGGTCTATTTTCTGTTAAATCTGAAAGTCCCGATTGTACTGGGTGTCTATAATGTGTTGAACCACTAATTCCACTATACCAATAATCATTGGTTGCGTTCCATAATAATGATCCTGTATGTGCTGTACTTACTGCGTCTATAACTTGTATACCACTATCTACCGCTCCTCCAGCTGCGTTTAATGTTATTATATTGTCCCCAATATTAACTACTGTAGAGTCAACCGTTGTCGTAGTTCCTGACACGGTTAAATTGCCTGTGATCGAAGCGTTTCCTCCGACATTTAAATTTTCAACTATACCTACACCACCATCAACAACCAAAGCACCTGTACTAGTTGTTGTTGAAGTTGTTGTATTGGCTACTTCTACTTGGCCATCATGTCTAACATAACCATCAAATTCTACATCTGGGTCTCCTGTTGCACCACCAGTTGATGCAAACAAAGTATCTCGGTTTGTATCAATAGTAATAACAGAAGTACCATCTTCTTTTATATCAACTCCAATTTTACCATCAACTGTTATAGCACCGGCACCTGTAGTCAAATCAGACGCTGCTCCACCTTGTAATGATAAAGCACCAGCAGAATCTATATCAACTGTTGCACCATCTAAATCTAAATTAGCAGCTGCATTTATATCAATATCACCTGCCGATGTTGTAAAATTAGAAGTTGCTCCTGCATCAATCGTAATTCCACTCGCTCCAGCATTAATATCTACTAAAATTGCATTTAATTCTACTTCAGTTCTAGTACCAGTATCTCCACCTACTGTAATCTTTTGACCAACTGAATCACCACCAATACTAATTGCTGCTGCTGAAGAATCTATTGTAACTGCTCCACCAGCATCTACATCTACTGTACTAGATGGTGTCATTGAAATAGTTGTCATTCCTGTTTCAGATAATGCTCCACTACCATCAAATTCCCAAGTGCCAGTATCATCACCGAATGTCGCTCCTGCATTACCTTTTGCAGTTAAAGTTGTAGTAGCAGTAATTGCAGTTGTAGTAGTACTATTAAATATATTTGTTGTAGTACTCTCAATAATATGCGGACCACCACTTGCTGATATAGAACCACTTAAATATAATGTATCCCACCGTTGACTATCACTACCTAAATTATATGTATCACTTGCATTAGGTACAATATTTGAAGTTACATCTGCGGCAAAAGATACTGAATCTGTAGCCGCATCTCCAAGTGTTAGATTTCCACCAACTGTAAGATTTCCAGTAATCTCTAAAGATCCTGTAATAGCTCTACCAGCTATAGCCCCAGTTAAATCTAAATCTGTATTTCCGCCTGAATTTAATCTATAAAGTTTATAATTGTCTGAATCATAGTGAATCAAATCATTAAAATTTGCTCCACCAGTAATTCCACCTAAATTTGGTACAGCTGTACCATAAGATAACCTAGAAACAGGCAATCTATTAGTTCCATCAGTATGCCCTACTACTAATGCAGATTTTAATGCTGCGTCACCAATATTAGCTACTGAACTAGTAACTACACCAATTTCACCATTATTTAGATTCACACCGCTTAAATTTGCTAGTGTTCCTCTTCGATGTTTAATGATCTGTGCCATTAGATATTTCTCCTAGAAAGTACTTTTCTTCTACTATAAATATCTTTAGTAATAAATTTTAGTGGTTTCATTTACATTAATTCTTCTTTCATTATCACTCTTTTTGGACTAAGATATTTTTGTGTTGTAATTAAATCATTATAAGACTTAGGTAACAGATATCCATTTAAAATCACACTAAATTCTGTTTTTACTAGTCGTTCATTATCTGCCACTTCTGTAGCGTCTGTGAAAGTCTCTATAATAGTTCTAAATTTCATTTTACCAGGTTCCCCCCAATATGATCCTGCACTAAAATTTATTTTTTCTATAAGTTTATTCATTTGATCCATAAACGAAGTCCAAATAATAAAATCATAATTTAATACCATATAATCTGGAACTGCTACATTATAAAATTCGTTCTGTGGTATTAAATTTTGTTGAACACTAAACTTATCATATCTATTCTTTTTGCTCCATTTCTTTCCAAATGTATAATGTAATTTAGGATCATTAGCATCCAATTTATCAACTGGAAGACTTGTGTTTTTTTCCATTCCAGTTCGTTGAAATACAATCAGTGGTGTCATTAATTGTCTTTTTCTATCACGTAAATATCCTGTATTTCTAATTGAAACCCATCTTTCTGGATTAGCATATAAGACAGGTACTTTAACTTGTTCTCCAGATTCCTCTACCGTTGGTTGTATTACCTTATCAAAATAATACATAATAGCAGAATCCATATCCATAATCTCAACAGATATATTTTTTACATTATCATCTCTTTTATATTCCCTACCTCTATTAATATCTTTCTTTTGTATTTTAGGTGTAGGTTTTTTTCTTGCCATCAATTACTCCTAATTAAACGCATCGCCCAAATCTAATGTACCAGAATCATCTCTATTGGTTAAAGTTCCTAAATTTTCTACTGTCAATCCACCTTTAATGTATAATGATCCTGTCAATTTATGAGTATCATCTGTTGTATTACCAAACATAGTTGAACCACTTATAGCTTGAGTAGTTATATTTGTTACAGATGAAGATATAATATATTGTTGTGCTGTTATGTTTCCAGTTGCTTCTATATCACCCTGTACTTCAAGTCCTGTTGCTAAAGTTTTACCCACATATTGATAAACTGACATATAAAGATAATCACTATTAGTTGGATCTACTGAAGAATTCATAAACTGTAATACTCCAGTTTTATAATCAAATTGATAATCATTAGTTGAAACTATATCATCACCATCTAATGAACCAGTCTGTAAACTATGACTAACTGCAGAAGATTTATATAAAGCTGCTAGATATCCAGGAGTTGTATCCTCAGTTGTAGAAGTTGCTAACGCTGATGTGGAATATTTAGGTGATATAAAACTTGTTTGTTGATTAGAATCAATCAACTGTGCACCTATTCCACTATCACTTCCTGTTGGATTTAAGAAAAACCAAACCTCATTATTAGTATTTGATTTTGTTAATTTTTGTCTATACCAATACTTCATTATTGATTTACTACCTGAAGTATATGTTGAATTAATATCAGCACTTCCACTATAAGGTAATCCCGAAGATGGTATGTACCCTGCTTCAGTATAAATCTCAGATGATTGTAAATCAAGTACATTTGTAAATGCTTCTTGTGCAGCGGTAAGAGTATCGTGAGTATATCTTCTCGACGCTAATAATCTACTTGATTTCGACCCTGAATCTAAAGTTGCCATTTCTTATTCCTAACTATAACTTAATGTTATTGAAGTTACTGGAGATGGATCTCCCTTGTATCTAATTATCACATAAAATTCATTATCATTACTGTCTAAATACATTCCATCTGCATTTCTTATTGGTATTGTATATTCAGTGCTACTCAAACTTCCACCACTATTTCCATACAAACTAATTGCAGTAGAGAATGGATTTTTAAAATTATCTGCCGCCATATCGGCTTCAATCAAATTATTTGTTAATTTTGTTGGGTCATATATTCTACACACACTTAATTCACTATTATTACCACTACCACTAGCTGCACTTTCAAATAATATAGTTGCTGCTACACTATCTGCGGTAGTTGCTGTCCAATTAACCAATGTCTTACCAACATCAAGAGTCATACTTGAATATGTACTTCCAGGTGTTTGGAATCTTCGAATATAATATTTGTAATCCCCACTACCAAAATCCTCTGCAAACCAATACCCATAATCACCACCAGGTTCTACCAAATATCCTGGTTTTACTTGTAAATCATAATTACCTAAAACTGCATCTCCCTCATCATTAGTTTGAAATGAATCTGTTGTGAAGTATGCTCCACTAAATGAAGTTACATTGTCTGCTATTACTATTCTAAAATCTTCACCTGTAAATGTTTCCGTCAAATCTTGTAAAGCATTTGAATCATATCCTTGAGCTCTACTATAAACTGCCATTGAACCACTTGCTGCTACTTGTTCAAATCTTGTTGCATCATATAATGAAAATGTAGGAGAAGTAGCATCTACTGCAGTATTTTTCCAATTTCTACCTCTTGCTCTAAATATTAATGAATAATTTCTTGATTCGTCAGTTGACCTATTTTGTGATACATTTTCAGTATTACTATCTAAAGTAAAAGAAAGAGAAGAACTCACAACTGCTATATCAGAAAGATGTGGTGTACCACTCGAACTTCTTTTTGTAGTTTTAGTACTATCAATTACATATGTATTTACTCCAGTTGAAGAAACTCCACTATTATTTACAGTTGTGGTTGTATTTGATAAAGTTGTTGACCCAATATTTTCCCATTCATCAGTTGTATTACTATTAACCAATACCGAACTACCATACCCATAACAAGGATCAAATGACTTAGTGACCTCTGATTCAAAAGTAACAGTATATGTAGTTGTTAACAAATATGGTGCACCACTCAAACTTCTTGATGTGGCTGAAAATGCAGTTATGTCAGCACTACTTGTTACTACTGCTGTAGGTTGACTATTTGTAATGTCTTCTGTTATATTATAATATAAATAAAATCTTGTATTTGAATCACTTCCATTCTTAAACGTAAACTCTGATTGAGAACCTGACTTTAATCCTGCCACAACATCATGTGTTGCATAATATCCACTTGCAGAAATACTTGTTGCACTTGTTGCTCCCCCAGTATAAAATCTTCCACTAATTGGTCCAGCTACACTATTAAAATCACCGTCTTGGTACGCAGATGGAATAACTGCTGGTTGTGCCGTTACAATTTTTGATAATACTAATCCATTTGATGTTCCAAAAGAACTTATAGAATAATCTGTATATGATGCAGTTGTAAAAGTTGAATTTTCATCTGGTGTAGCGTCTGCGTAATTATCACTAAATGAATGAGATGCTATAGTTTTTACATAGTACGCTGTTGCTCCCCCACTTGTTAATCCACCTAAACCAAAGTAATTTGAATTACTATAAACACCACTTGAACCACCAGCATTTGCAGTAACGGTAAGTGAATTTGTACCATGTGTTGCTTGAGTTTGTATTGTTGAAGGAATACGAGATGCATAACTTCCGTGAAATGGATTAGTTCCTGTATCATTTCCCCAATCACCCAAATCACTTGATTGTACCCAACCTTTTGCCATTAAATAATCTTGAAGTTCTTTGTATGAACCTGTATCACTCATATCTATAAATGCAGATGAAGTCCAATGTTGCGATAACCTCGCGTTTTCATAAGTTGAACCCAATACACCATCTAATAATGAACCTTTTGATGTAGTTGAACCTTGTGTATGAGATGTACTTAATGTATTCCAATATTTTGTATTTGGTGAAGCGTCTGCTACATCCAAAGAATGACTCATTGCACCTGCAACAAATCTTAAAATTTCACTTACATGAGTTGTGTTATCAAAATTATTAAAATAACTTCCATCTAAACCAGTTCCCCATGCATTAGAAGTTGGATATCCATTTGTAAGATTATTTGTATAAATTGCAGTTGATGATGATGCTACCGTATTAGCTTTTAATGAACCTGTTAATTGTACATCATTTGTAGTAGAATACGCCGATCCAGTTTTGATAAAAATTCCTAATTCACCATCAATACCAGTAGTTGGAATATTAGTTAAAGAACTTCCATCTCCAGCTAATTTAGACGCACTAATAGTTCCTACTCCTCCAGTAGCAACTATCGAACCTGATAAGGTAAAAGAACCTGTAAGTTTAGGATTTAATTGTCGGCTGTGTATAAGTGCCATTCTCTTCTCGTTTTAAATTTTCCCAATAAATTTTCATACTTTTAGAAATACGTTTTTTATGAGTATTAGTCTTAGGTTGTTTCAATTTCTCTATAGTATCCATTGAAACTTTTCTGTCCATTTGAGCGCAGGATTTGCATACAGAATTGTTACCTACTGCTCTATCAAAAGTGTCTTTTCTTGTGTAGGTAATCATCCTATTACAATCGGGACACCTTCTATTTTTTCTATCTTTCCAATGTCGCTTTCTCATACCAATAAATATCATTTAGTAGTAAAAGAAAAGTGGAATTAAAAATATTTTTTAAGAATCAAATTTTCCGTGAGCGATAATCTCGTCATCTCCCTCTAATACATAACCTATTGAAGAAGTATTAACCTTTAAAAGAAAATTACTACCATTTTGTTGTACTTCTAATGCATCATGTTCCATATATTGACCATTTAAGAAAAATACAAAATCATTTTCACCTACTGATGTTAATCCACTTGGAGCAGATGCCATCGTAGCAGTAAAACTTGCTGTCTCATATCCAGATATATCATTTAAAGTTACCGCTCCACTAAAAGATGCAGCTTTCTTTACATAAGATTTTCTTAAAAATTCATTTCTATGGTCTACATAAAGTTTTGAGGTAGCTGATGTATTTAAACTTGCAGTTGCTGGTAATCCTAATACTTCTCCCCCACCACTAAATGTTAAATCGGCGTTACTCCCCATAGTAGAAGATGCAAGTGAAGTAATTGTTTTGTTGGTTAATGTATCGGTTGTAGAAACACCAACTATATTAATATTTGCTCCAGTAGCATTATCTAATGCCCATCTTGATTCAGAATGATCCCATATTAACTGTGCGTTTGTCGCACCACTTCTACCAACTCTCATTCCAGCGTCCGCTGAACTTAACGCAGTGGAACCTGTAAAATTTAAATCTATAATTGGATCTTCTACTTGCATTGTAGCAACATTTGCTACACTTTGACTACCCTCTACAATTAAATCACCATAAATTTTCAATGATCCAGTCATATAACCCGCTGGATTTAAAGTCATTATTAACTGACTACCATAACTTCCAGAAGTATATATATTACCACCAGTATCATCATATAAATAATAATTTGCACCTTGTACAATCCCTGTAAGACCTGCATCTAGAGAACCAGTTCCTAAATCATCTTGAGTAAAGTCATCCCAAATTACATCATATAATCCCGTAGCTGGGTTTATAGCACTACCAACTCTCAAAACTTGTTTTGCAATTGTTGAAGCTTGTGCTTGTCTTGTTAAATCAATTAATGCCATAATTTAATCCAAATCTATTGGTTGTATTTTATATCTAAAAATAATTTGATCTCCACTTTTTAAAGTTATACCCTTAATAGTCCCCGCTACTCCACTGGTGTCATTAGTTTTTTTTCTAAGCCTTACTTTTTTATAATTATCAGCAAAATAAAAGTCTGTGCCTATTGCAGTTGTCCATGGCGGTTTACTAATTTGTTGAATTTGATTAACTGAAAACTTAAAAGAAGCAGGTCTAGGTTGATGTTTCGAAACAGAATGAAATACACTTAAATCAAACTCCTGATAATCTGAAGTAGATGTAGATATATCAGTAAATCCTAATTCCCTTACTCTTTCCCTACTAAAATCTTTCATCGCCCCCATAGACATAATATCATATTTAATCGTTGGAGCTCCGTCTAAATTATTCATTCTATAAGGTAAATTTGAACCTGACTCATCAGTAAATTCAATTTTATCAGCATTAAATATTGATTCGCTTACCGCCGAAACAAATTTCCTTAAATTTCCCTTATATCCTTCTAATTGTGTTATCATACTATTATCAAACTATAGTTTATTGTAATATTATCATTTACATCTAAATCAATACCCTGTATTGTATTTGCGCTACTATGTTTTTTATTAATACTAATAAATCCAGCACTTGATGAAGACATAAAAAAATCTTTGGAACTTGTCGTATCCTCTTGATTAGCTGGACTAGTTAAAATTTGACCATTTATTCCAACTGAAACAGACCCATTTCTTATTTTATGTCCTGAAGGTATCGATATAGTATAATTTTGTCTATCTGGTGTAGGCACAGTATCCAATGAAGAAGATTGTGACCCAGACATATATGTAAATTGTTCCAAAAAAGAAGCACTTACATATCCAAGAGTCAAAACCGCTTTAATATCTGCTGAACTAGTAGGCTCTCCACCATATCTCATTATATATCTAGTATCTCCACCATAGATATTAGTAAATTGTAAATCTTGTATTTCTTGACCTGATGAAGGTGACACTCCTCTAATAAAATCTGTTGCGCCCGCCAATCCACTTGGTAAACTCGACCCCAATGCTGTTCCTAAAATCCTAACTGTTTCAGTTTTAGTATCTGGTCTATACATTGTTGAAAAACTTCCATCTGTTTCATCCATAATATCTATTCTTGATGGACTAAAATATTTTGTAGTAGTAACATAATCATTAAATGATTCTGGAACCAAATATCCCCTAAAACTAAAAGAAAAGGTAGTTTTAATAAGACGTTCATTATCCGCCATCTCTGTATTATTTTCAAAACTATCTATATTTACTTTAAATTTAAATTTTCCAGGTTCTCCCCAATATGCTCCATCAGAATAATTAATTTTTTCAACTATAGCATTCATTTGTTCAATAAACGGTGTCCAAATTATACATTCATATGTCATTGTCATATAATCTGGCATTGCCACAGTATAATATTCTTTTGATTTTGTTAATCCTTTTTGAACATTAAACTTATCATATCTATTTTTACTTGTATATTTTCTTTCAAAAGTATAAAATAATTTTGGGTCATTAGCATCTAACTTATCTACAGGTAAAGTTTCATCTTTTTGTATAGACGACCTTCTAAAAACAATCAAAGGTGTAATTAATTGTCTTTTTTTATCTCTCAAATGACCTGTTTTACGAATAGATTGCCATCTTTCAGGATTTGCATATAAAACTGGTACCTTTACAACTTCACCAGCTTCCATAATTGTAGGTTGTATCACATTAGTAAAATAATACATAATAGCCGCATCATGATCCATCAATGTAACTTCTACATTTTTTACATTATCACCACGTTTTTTGGCAAGTCCACGATTCATAGATAGAGTAGTAAATCTTTGTCTAATATTTCTTGGTATGGGTTTTGATCTAGCCACTAACTACCTCTTTGCCTTTCAATTTGTAAATTAGATCGTCTTATTAAGAATGAATTACACACAACAGACCAATTACTATCAACTTGCCCACCAACAAGTTGATTCTCATTCATAGTTCCTACTTCAAAATGTGTATAATTCCAATCGAAGATATCACCTGGTTCAATAACTAAACTCAATTCTGTAAGATATTCCCTTTCAAACCAAAATTGTGCAGTTTGTCTTAAATCAGCTCCAAATTCTTCTGTATTAAAATCAAAATCATCAGCTTGTATTAAACAAGGTAATTTAACACCATCTAAATATGTTTTACCTGCAGACGCTTCCCCATACAGATTTGTCATAGTATCTGCAGCTGATATTCTATATAATACACAGGTTTGATTGATAATTCCATCTTTTTCATTTTTTAAATTACCAACCAATTCTCGATTTATAGAAGTAAAAAAATTTCTATCTGTTTGACTTAAAAAACGACTTGGCATATTTTAATCCTATTTTACATAAATTGGTAAAGGTACTTTTTGCAATTTTTCTAGTAACATATCTGATTCATCTTTATCTCTTTCCATCAATGATCTACGAGTTGAGTCCTCTAACATTTCACGCAACTGAGTAATTAAAATTTCTTTTTCTGTAGATGCTTCACTTCGTAATGAATCTCCATCTAAAGTAGTTTCAGAATTTGGAATTGGAATACTCGTATATTTACCTCTAATTGCTCCTAACAGTTCTTTAGCTAATGCTAATCCATACTTTCTAATCCATTGTTTACCAACATCATTAATTTGACTATATACCATATTATTATATGGTACATTAGAAAAGTCTGATATAGAAGCCAATGAAGATCCACCGTGATCAGTGCTAGTTGAATCGTCCTTTTCACTTGTTACATAATAGTCAAACCATATTGTAAAAGGAGTTGTTGGAGCTGGAAATATTCTAACTCTATTATCCACCAAATGAAATGAATATGCTGATTTTCTAATTGAATCATTCATTTCAATAGCCTGCAATCTTAATAAATCTTCAAATATCGGCATCATTGTGAAGGTTACTGCAGGTGACATTCCCCCAAATCCGAATCCTTCTATCATTTTATGAGTTCCATATCCAGTAGTTGCATATGGGTCAAAATATCTTTGAATTGCAGGAGTTGGTCCATGAAAAAGTCGTCTAACTTCTATAGCGTTACCACTTTCTGATACATTTGCCCATAATGCATTTAAATCATAAACTTGTGAACCACTATTAGCAGCAATAGAACCACTTCTTAAAGTTACATTACCACCAACGGGTAAAGAAGCTTCCGTACCATATCTATTAGATAATTTAACCGTTCTACCTAGAGTAGGGGTAACATTTCTATGTGTCAAATTAGATCCAGTAGATTGACCTGTCAAATTAAACAAATTATCTTTAATATTAAATTGATTAACTTGAGCGGAATATTCAGTAACGGATTCTTCGTAAATTGCATAAAACGATCCAGATTGCATTTCAACATCCATTATTGGATATCCCAATCTTTTAGCACACCAGTCTGAAAATCTGTCAACAGAATTAATTCCAGTTCCAGAAAATTCTGTATCATTATCGTAAATCCCAAACGGAGTTTGAGATGCTGAAAATGAACTACTTCCTGGCCATATTGCTGTTTGTGGCATTATAATCTCCTAAAATATATATATTTCTTCATCTATAAATATAACACCCCCTATAAATAGGGATATTTTAACTGGTAAATCTTCCATATCATGTTAATTTATCTATTGATTTTTTAAGTGTTTTAAAATTCTTAAATGCATCCATGTAAAATCGTTTAACTGCCTTTACTTTACCAAGTGCATTTGCTCTACCAATTTTATTTAATGATATCATCACATTGTCTAATTGAATTGGAACGAGTTTTTTATAATCCAGCTCGTTAAGTATTTCTTCTCTAATGATTTCTTTTAATTTTGATTTAGTCATTTTCATTTTGTAAACCTTCCATACTTATCCTTCTTTACCACTCTATTTTTTAACATCAGGCATCTATCATCATATTTAACTTGACCCTCTGTTTTCCCATACTTATCTTGAAACCAGGGAAGTGAAAAACGACCTTTTGCTTTCTTTTTTAATTCTACTATTGTTTCAGCATTGTGTTTTTTACCATACATTCCGTTTTTGTAGCCAGTATTTATATCTTTCATTTTTTCTATAAACTGTTTATATTCTGGAGTGTCTTTTCTTCCTTTCCACATATCTCCACCATGTGTAGTATCTCTTTGAGTATTGTATCCATCAAATCCTTCATATTTTATAATATACGCCAATTCCACCTCACACATATCATTTTTAGAACAAATTGCAAGTTTTTCAACTTTCATTTTTTCCCACCCATATTTTCTAATTGATTTGTATAATGGGTAATTATATTTAACTGTTTTTTCATTAAAAGCTAAACTCTTATGCGACGCCATCCTATGACTAAATCCATGCGTCCTACCTATATAGTTTTTACCACTTGGACTTGTTATTTTGTATATTGTTATTTCCATAATACTCTCCATATAGTAATAAATAGTTTCGGACATAAAAAAAGCCCCCAATAAATGAGGGCTTATTTTATTTGAGATTAAAAATCTCGGACGACTAACTGACCAAACTATTATACATAGTTTACGTCTGCTACAACGATTTGACCATAAAATTCTGGTCTCACCATTTTCTTAGCATAACGGGTCATTACCCCTTTACGAGGTGTAAAGTTAGCTGGATCATAAACAAGAGGTGTCATGATCAAAGGAACGTATGGAGCATAAACCGCACCAGTTTCTAAGAAGTTAGATCCACGGAATCCAATAAGGACTACGTTTTCTAACATATAAGGATTCTTATAAACTGTATATCGACTATTCAACATACCGACCTTCTGTACACCCATTGCAAATGAGCTATTTGATGCATTACCATCTGTGTCTGCTGCGTATCCAGGAATACTCTCTATGATTGTTGCTGTTTCAGGTGAAACCACCATCCAGTTAGCACCACCACGTAGAGTTTTCTGATGAATTGCGTTACTTACACTTTGGACTTTGTTTCCAAGAGTCTGGAACCATTCACCCTTTGTATAAGCATTAGATTCACCACTTGACTGTGCGAAAGCTCCGCCTCCAGTTGGACGTTCATATCCAACTCTTGCTGACCAATATTCGGTCTTAGCATCTGCGTTTGCTCTAAGCATGTCTAGGATTTCCAAATCGATTTCCATCGAAACGTACTCACTTAACATTGCTGTAAGCTCTGCTTCTGCATCAACACTATGGTAAGCGTTAAGATCTTGAGCTAGCTCAGGAGTCCATACTGCTTTCAGTTTACGAGTTTTAGCAACGATGCTAACTTGTCTTAACTGAATATCAATTTCTGGAATTCCGACATCGCCCGTATCGCCTGCCCAATCTTCACTTGTGCTAACTTCAAAGTCACCACGAGTTGAATCGGTAGGTTGTGCACTATACTTAACAGTCAGGTCACCTAATGTTCCTGTCGCGGAGTTTCTAACAATGAAAACTACTTCAGTATTAGCTGAACCAGACAGTTTTGTATATGCAGGGAAATACTCATCAAATCCCGTACCAGATATCGCCATTGAACGAACTGCTTCTTTATCGGGACGAGTCATACCTGCGGTAGAAACTGTCACTTTATTAAGTGAGTTATCTGCGCCTGCTGTTCCAATAGTTAAGCCGGGTTCATAGTCAATATCTCTTGCTGCAACAGAACCAGTTGTATAGGTTCCGCTTGCTACACTTGATGCGTGAATGGACTGTGCGGCAGTTTCCTGCTGCTTGGTTGAGTAAGCGAACTTACCTGCACCATAAAGACCACCACTTGCATCACCAGATGCTGATGTGTTACCATAAACATCTTCTCCAACGCTAAAGCCTTGATTGGCTGTACCGTATTTAAAGTCTAGATAGAAAATTAGACCTGATGGAAGGTTCATAGGCTGAACAGAAACGAATTCCTGTGCTGCCAATTCACCAAAGATACGTCTAACTAGAGGAAGTGCAACTCCACTCCATTCTTCTGTACCGGGTCCACCAACTCTTGAAGATTCATCAATAAGCTGACGTGCTTGATTTTCAAGCAACTGTGCCATTGTATGAACTTTATTTTCGTCTCCGAGACCTTCTAACAGACCGGTAGCTTCCCACTTTTCTATGAGCTTCTTCGTTTCATTCCGACGCTCAATATGCGGGTTATAGCCATCCATAATTTCTGCTATTGCCTTACTTGACATAATAATTCTCCATGTTTAAAGGATATTAGCCAACTTTTTAAACCGCTGCTTCATTACATCTGATTCAGTAATAATTTCTTGTTCCTGTTTTTCAGATTTCGTGCTAGCAACTGGTTTTGAAGCTGACCCCTTTTTTGATTCTTTAACAATTTCTTCTCTAATAGAGCCATTAACAAAAGATTCTGCCATAGTTGCATAAACCAACTTGACTTCTCTAAGGTTCTTTGCTCTATCAAACGTTTCAACTACTTTCATTTTCTGATCATTAGACAAACCGTACGACCTGAACAGTTTATTTGTGAACAAAAGTTTTGCATTAAGTAAGTTGACTTCGTTCAACTTAGAACGAAGATATTTTACGACATCGCGATGCTCGTCAAGTTCTGTTTGAAGATTTTCCATATCTTCAGAGGTAGTATCTTCTTCATCTTCTTCTTGAAGTGCTCTTAATACTTCTTCTAAATCAATTTCTTCTTCTACTTCTTCAACGTCAGGATCATCATCACCTTCAGTTATTTCAACTGATTCGTGTTTTGCTTTTCCTGGAACGCCTATTTTAGAAGTTTCGTCAGATTCGCCTTTGTGATTATCAGATTTACCGATACCAGAAGATTTGTCAACTTCTTCTTTGACTTCTTCTTCATCTTCATCTTCTTCATCAGCTTCATCTACTGATTCAGATTCATCAGTTTCAGATTCTTCGTTAAAATCAGCATCTTCATCTTCTTCCAATTCTGATTCTAATTCTCTCAGAACGGCTTCTAGATCAAGATCCTCACCTTCACCCATATCATCTTCAACTTCTTCATCATCTTCAGGGGCAAATTCTTCACCCTCTTCATCTTCTTCTTCAGAAACAACTGGTGCATATTTTACACCATTAATCTCGATAACTCCTTCTTCTTCCATACCATCTTCTGGCATTTCTTCTTCGGGAGCTTCTTCTTCTTCAGCTTCTTCTTCAGAATATTCATCAGAATATTCATCAGAAGGGTCTTCATCATCTTCATAGACACCTTCATCTTGAACTTCTTCTTCTACTTCTTCATCCTGCTCTGTTACTTCATCTTCCGTACTTCCGTCTTCAATCTCGGATTGAATTTTCTTAGAAAGCATAGATTTCAAGCGGGGTGTAAAAGCTTCTTCCAAAGCTACTTTAGCGTTTTCAAGAGCTGTTTCACGAACTGCTTTTGCATCTGCAATGGCTTCTTTTAAAAGATCATCCATTACTTTTCTCCTATGATTAAATTAATAATCACTATTTGGATTTAAAATAGTTATTGAGAACTATTATATGACATATTCATTGGTACACTATATGATGGGAAGGTTTTCCCCATAGTGTATTTGTTTTTATATAAATATAAACTTTTTTAACAAAAAGATCTAAAATTAGTCAGAATTATTGATTTTTTCTGTATTTTGCTTCATTCTGAGCTTAGCTCTTAGCTTTTGCCGCCTATTTTTAACAGATGGCTTAGTATAATAACTATTTTCAGACAATTCTAGCATTAATTTAGAGTCTTTAACTTTTCTCTTAAATTCTCGTAACGCCTTTTCAATGTTATTCTTTTTAACCTTAACTTCTATCAATTATAACCTCTATTTATTTATCTTTAATTCTATTCCAGAAACTTTTAATTTCACCTTTGGGATCAAATACTGTAGAATTAATAGATTCAGAAATTATTTTATATTGTTTACTATTGATTGTAATTTCACCCATCATTGCATCTGATGCCTGCTTCTTTTTCTTTGCCCAAAATTCTGCTTTTTCTATATCTCTACCAGCGTATTTCTTTATCATTTGGTCAGCTTTCTGATAATCTTTTTCTGCTTGTTCTCCACCTGGTCGTTTTTCCATACCTTTTTTAGCTAAACCTGATGCTCTATCCATACCTTTTTGTTTTGCGTCAGGATCATCATCTGACCACATATCATAATCAGCACTTTTTGTAAAATCTCCACCACTTGGTTTTGGTTTACCTTCGTCATCATCCCAAGAATCATCAGGGTCTCCACGAGTAGTATCAGTATCTCTCTCAAAATCTCCAGCACCTAATTTACCAGATGGTTCTTCTTTTTCACCGCCATCTCCTGACCCTTCGGGGTCTTCATAATCACCAGATTTTTTAGCTTTTTCATAGTTGTCTTTATCTTTAAATGTAACTGTTTTACCACCACCTTTAGGTTGTAGTTTCATTGATTCGGCTTCAGTCATATAATCTTCTAAAGTAGGTAAAGGATCACCCCAGTTACGGTCTGCCCATTTTGATTCTTTTATTATATCTTTTAATTTAATCACTTATCTATTTACCTAACTTTTTAGCCCATTTACCTTGTTTTGGAGCTGATCCTGAAAGTTTAGCAATTTGATCTCTTAAAGAATCTCTTTGTTTTCTAAGATTTTCAGCTCTTGCAGATCCACCAGGCTCATTCTCCATTTGTGCAATTCTAAGTCTTAATTTACTTAACTTTGATCTCATACTTTTAAGTTTTGGGTCATTAGCTGCTTCATCTACCTCTTTATCCTCTTCTTTCAACGTAGATGTTACATAATCTTCTAAAGTAGGTAAAGGATCACCCCATTTTCTATCTTTCCAAGGATCTGTAGATTCTTTTTTTACAGATTTAGCAATAGCTTTTCTACGATTTCTCAAATATTCATCGCTATCATCTGAATCACCATCATTATCAATGTCATCATCTTCCTGTCCTACTGGATCCAATTCTTCCTCATCTGCTTCATCTAAATCATAATATCTATTAATAATATGCCCCATATCTTCATATAAAGCTGACATTCTCTCTTGTAGTGATTTTGCTTCAGAAGAAATTTTACTAAATTGTCCTGAAAGAGCACCTAATTCTTTCATATTACGATTAACAGTAATTTTATCAAACCATTCTTCGGTTTCACTTAAAGCATGTTGTCTAGATGTTTTTGCTAAATAAGAAAGAGTTTCAGCAACACTTTTCAGATCATGTTTACCATAAATTGCTTCACCCAATCTCGGAAATGCTTTCAATGCGTGATTAAATTTACCTGAATTTACTGGTTCGTGAGTTTCATCTTCAACAAGACTTTTTAATTTAATATCAGGTGTCTTAACTTCACTGTTGGGTTTAATTTTAGTTCTAAACATATCCATATCCATCATTGCTGGCTGTGATACAAATCCTCCAGCTATAATATGTTCTGCTATTTGTTTTAAAGTTGTTTTCTTTTTAGCCATTTTTATTCTCCATAATTATCTCAATTTTCCAGTAGGTGTGTATCTTCTAAATCCACTTCTTACCTTAGTCCATAATTGTTGTATAAAATTCATTTCCCCATAATGTGTTCTTCGAACATCACCCTGTCGAATCCCTCTTTGTAAATCCATTGCATCATACTTATGACTTTTTACTCCATCCATCATAGTTTTAATAACTTGTTGTGATGCTTTACCTAAAATCTTTGACATTTTAACAATGTCTATATCAACTTGTTTAGAAGCTTCTGGAGAACTAAATGCTGGAAGTTCGTTCAATTCACTTTCCATTAATTCTTTATAAGGAGATCTCATTTAACTCGTTCCTTTTTAATTTTTACATGCTTCCAAGCTTCTGAACCAATTTCATCTTCCATATACCGTTGCGCTGCCGTCTTTGAATTAAACACTGCTCTCATCCCACCGTAAATATGTTTAGGTAGTGTTAAAACAAATTTATAATCCGAAGCTTCTAAAACATCATTCTTTTCAAGAATAAAGTCATTCCATTTACGCCAACTAAAAGTTTTATGCATTTTCATTATGCACCTCGCAAAATATCATTAATAATAGATTCTACTTTACAATAATCACCACAAGTTCTACCAGTAGGATTCTTACGATCTACTGATTCTTGCATTGGATACATAAAAGCTCCCTGCGTAGATGGATTGGAAACGAAGTCAAATGCTATCAATTCAAAATCTGGTTGTACTTCTTGTGTATCACCATCTTCTGATTCTGATACAGTTTCTACTGAACCCATTCCTCTAGATGAAATACCCAACTTAATACCTGCTTTAAATAATTCTGTTAAAATATTACCTGCCGGAGTTCCTAATACCTCTACTGTACCAACCAAATCATGATTATTCCAATGCATTTCTTTAATATTATGAGAAACATTTTGTAAGTTTACTACCGAACTTTCTGGATGATCTAATTCACCTAAAGCTCGTTGTTCTTTAATAAAAGATTCCGTATATTTTTTAGCTTCTCTCATCAATACTTCTTTTGGATATACTCTACCATTTTGATTTTTAGCTTCTGCCCTCTGTAATACTCCGCGAACAACTAATCTACCGTTATTTTCTTTCATAGATTCATTTATTTGTTCTCTTGTTATTTCAAAAGGTAAATAATCTACTAATAATTCTCGATTCATATTATTTCATCCTCTTTACTAATGAGATCATTTCTCTCATAAATTTTGTTACATTTTTCTGATATGAGTTAGTTAATTGGTCTGATAACTTTCCATTCGGTATATCAGCTCTCATCCTATCTGCTAACGCATTCATATGTAATCTCATACGACTTTCATCTCCTTGAATCTGTCTTTTAATTTTTTTAGCCTTTGCTATATCTTTTATATCTTCCGTAAATAAAAGATTTTTTAATTTCAACATTAATATAATTGTCCTACTCTTTTAGCCAACTTTATTAATCGCTCACTAATTCTTCGCATAGCCTTATGAGTATTTTTCCAATATGACCTTGAATCAACATCCATCTCATTCTTCAATCTTACATTCATTTTAGTCAATTTATCAATTTCTGCAAGATGATCTCTAATCTCTCTCATAGATCGACCAATTTTTTGTTTAGGTGTTATACTATCATCATTTCTATAATCGTGATATTTACCTTCAACAATTTTATACCCAGTTGAATTAGTAGCTAGCTCTTTCTTTTTCTTCTTACTAACTTTCCCCTTTCCACTAAATGCAAACGGAGTCTGATATCCTGGTACATTTCCAGTAAAAGTTGTTTCGGCCAACTTTTCATCATCTAACAATTCTATTATTGTTCTACGAATGAAGTTTTTTAGATTTTCTTGAGACATCTTCTAATTCCTTAACAAGTTCATAATATCGCATTAGAGTAATTACTTTATTTTCAGTCCCTTTATTATTCTCCGAAAGTGCATCAGCCTGTGCAATTACTTCTTTTAATTTTATACTAGTAATATCATCAGTTACACTAGGTACCAAATTTTTCAAAGCATCCTTAATATTAATCACCTCACCTTCAATAAATTCTGATAAGGAGTTTGTATTTGATACGTTATTAATATATTTTCTCAAAACTTCTTTTTGAGCATGACTTAATGTACTATATTTTTTATTAAATTTTTCTACCATTAAAGTATAGGCTAATAATTTAACATCTTTAGACTCATCAATATATTCTTGAGCTAATTCACTTTTTGGTTTCTGTTTAGAAGTTTCTGTAATTAGCGATTCAACTATATAATCTCTAGAATCTACAATTTCTTTCGGATTTATATCTTCCCCAGTAGTTTCATATAAAAATAATTTGTAAATAGATGCTAATCGTCTATAATTTGGCATTCTAGTAGAAAATAAAGCACCTACATCATAAGTTTCTTTAATATCTTTAATAAGATTAAACTTTTCTGATCTAAGTGTTTTATTTGAAAGTCTTTGTCTACTTTTAATTACTGCGTCCACCAATCTATCAGCCTTATCACGACGCTTATATGTTTCTGTAGTAAGTATATTATATAATTCTAACTCTTTTCCTAAAGCAGAATTTTTATGAAAATGCTTTTTAATCAAAGCTACTGCCTTTGACTCTACATTTTCCATTATATCCGCAGTCACCTGTCGGGTCAATACTTCAAATAGCACACCAGTATTTTTAATCTTAGTGTGTCTTAATCGTTTAGACATAAATCACTCCAATATAGTTTGTCATAAATAAATATAAAACTTCTTAAATATTGATTAACTTTACTTATTATTAACATCTTCTTTATACTCTTCATCTATTTCATCAACTTCATTTATTAGGGTTATATCAGATTTACGTTTTAAAGTATTCTTAAGCTTATCCAAATGTGCTAAAGCCATAATTTTACCGTATTTTGGATTACTAGATGCTTGTTTTTTCTTTTCATGCGCCCCTAATGGGTCTCTGCCTCTAATATGACTGTCTTTTTTATAATGTGATGGTTCCTTGGGTCTACCTGCACCTTCCCAGCCACCTTCTGGACTTCCACCCTCTGGACCTAATTCATCATTTTCTAATTCATGTCCAGTTCTTCCCATCGCCATATCTGAAGGTGTTCCTTGTGATTCACCAGATTTAGATGGATCATTTCCTTCAGATTCTATCTGAGCTCTTCTAAATTTTTGTTTGTAATCATATACAATCTTATTATCTTCTTTTTTAATTTCTTCATCTGTAAATTTAAATATATTTTTATAAATCCACTCTGTAGAAAGTAAACCATCACTTATCATAGATGACGCTAAAGAAGTTTTTTCATTCCAAAGTGAAATTTTTTCTTGTTCATATATTGTAGAAGGACTCATCAACTCTAAATCAAAATTAACTAATTCTTCATCTGTAAATCCTTGAGCATACAAATGAACAATACCAATCTTCATTAATTCACTCATTACAATTCTTTGAATTCTTTCAATAGTACGAGCAAATCTTACATCTTCAGCTGCAAGTGTTGCCTTTTCTCCAACATTCTCATCAAATCCCAAATATGGTTTTGGGATACGTAATGAAGCCAATAATTTATTTCTTAAATACTCAATATCTTCTACTGCTTCATAAGTTAATCCTGGTAATGAATCAACTTGAGTTCCACTATCTCCACCCCTAACTGGCATAAAGAAATCTTCAGTAATATTTTGCATATTATATCTAAGATTATATTCTCCAGTTGCTTTATCTACAACGGGGGCTTTTTTCATCTTATCAATAATTTGATTCATATAATTATCAACTTCTGCAGGTGGTATATTTCCAATATCAACTTTAAATATTCTTTTTTCAGGTGCTCTCATGATTCTGTGAATCAACATAGCATCTTCCATAAGAGATAATTGTTTCCAAGTCTTTCTACCACCTTCAATCATTGATTTACCATAAGGAAGATAATTTGAATCGGAAAGTAATCTAAAATGTGCAATTTCATAATTTTCAAATTCTTCTTCCCTACTGCTAATAGAATGTTGCGCAGCCCCTCCAGAAGTTCCTGATTCTAATTTAAATTTTACATATTCTGGATTCTCTGGATCTTCGTTTTCTAATCTAGTTACATCATAAACAGATAAAGGTTCTACATTTCTAATACCGAAACGTTCATCAACATCTAATCTTAAATAAAAATCACCATATTTACACATATTCCTTACCCAAGGCCATAAATTAAATTCTATATTTAATACATCGTAATATAAATTATGTAAAATTTTAAAAATTTGATCATTTGGTGTATTTATTTCAAGAACATTTCCATACTCACTTTTCATAGTAGATTCATCTGCATATATATCTAATGCAGAAGAAAGTATAGCGTCACCGTCCATTGCTTCATAATCTCTAAATAACCCAAGTCGTAACGACTTAACTAATTGATTATCTGAGTAACCAGATAATCCTGCGCCACCAGTGGAATAAATCTTTTTATATCTATCAATCAACCCTCTAGTTGGCATATATTGAGATTTACTAGTATCAATTACTTTTAATCGTTTTCCACCCACATTCCTAACAATTACGTTAGTTGAAAATAATCTCTTTAATCTATTTCTTAAGCTTGTATCAGCCATTTTTTCCTCTTTATTTTATTAACCAAGTTAAATCTTCTTTTTTCTTATCAACTTCCCATTGCCAAGAATCATTTTCATCAGTTTGCTTATATATTGCTGGATTCATAGTTATACTAGAAATAGCTTTCTTCTGTAATTCTATTCCTTCCGCTCTTAAACGTAAAGCGGTATCTCGTATCCATAAAGCAATTCCAAAGGAAATGACCAAATCATCATTGTATCCTGACATTGCCTCTGCTCTATTATTGTTATATATAAATACGAACAACTCGTCTATTAGTCGCGAAGAATAAACCTCTACCGATTTCTCTCTAAAAAATTCTTCTAATTTTGCTATTACTAATGGTCTTGTTTTCATAGACATTGTAAATCCAGGGACCATTTGTTTTTCTTGTCTATAAATTTTATTAGACATTTGTTTTTGTGTATCTACCACTTGTAAATCTTTTGACATATAAAATAAGTTTTCATAATCTCTATCTATACATTGTTGTATAGCTGCCCAACCAATTGATGCATTTTCAATAACAAGTAATGCATTATTATATTCCTTAGATATATTTACTAGTAAATTACCATAATCTTTAGTACCAATCTTACCTTTATATTCCGCTACTTGTTTACACTCTTCTACTTCCATGACATGAAATGCAGAGTAATCTGATCCATCACCTCTACTCACATCCGCGCTCACTACATAATCCTTTGAATAATTTGGTGGTTCCCACACCCAAACATTACTATCTACCCCTCGCCGCTCAATTGGTTCTCTAACATGATTAACTTTATATTCTTCTAAAATAACACCATCAATTACCATCTGACCTGATGTTACAAAATCACAATCACATTCTTGTGCAGCCGCTGAAGGACCTAATAATTTATCTTGATGATCTCTCCACTCTTGGTCTCTATCTGGATGTACTGACCAATGTAATTTTAAAATATTCCACTCATTTAAACCATCTTCAGCATCTACCCAAGTCTTATGAAACCAATTACCAACACCATTTGGTGTGGAAAGTGCAATACATCTACCACCTAATGCCAATGTTTGAGATGCGGCAGTCCATATTGAATCTATTCTAGGAATAAATGCAGCTTCATCTAAAATTAATAATGATAGTGCTTCTGATCTACCAGCCTCTTCAGAACTTGCTACTGCTTTTATTTGAGACCCGTTCTTATATCTTAATGACAATTTATTATCTTCTACACATTTTTGTTTCAACCAAGTTGGTAAACTAGCATGCATTACTCTAACTTTAGTAACCAAATTTTTAGCTACATCTTGTTTAGTTGCAATAACCAATATATTCTTATCATCATAAAATGTCATCATCCATAATGCGTATCCTGCAGTAAGTGTTGATATACCTAACTGACGAGCTTTTAAAAGAACATTATAATCTTTATTAACAAATTCTTTTAAAGTTTTCTCTTGATAATCGTATAACGCAAATTTTATTTTACCTTTTTGTGGATGTTGTATATAACAATATCTTTTTAAAAAATGTACAGGATCTTTTGCACACTTTTTAAATTCTCGTCTAATAGCTTCTTTTATTTGTTTTTTGTCTGTATTCATTGTTATAGAATATTAGTTATACGATTAAAAGTATACGTTACCGCCGCAGATATAATTGCACCGGATGTAAAATATAACCATTTATTTTCATACCAAGAAGGTTTAACCAATTTAACTTTTTTTTCAAGTAATTCCGTATCACCCTCTAATATTTCAATCTTTTCTTCCAACTGTGCGGTCAAAGTACTATCAGTGCGCACTATTTCCCTATAATTAAATATCAAGTCAGATTGTGCAAATACAATATTTTTTAACGAATCGACTTCAAACTGTAAATTCTGAACATTTATTGCAATTTTTTTTGATTCTTCCTCAGTGAGCGTAACTTGAGCAGAACAAAATACAGTTATTAATAATATTAATATCCATTTCATTATAATTAAAAAGATCCAATTATCTCAATAATGTTACGACTGTAGAACCGCCTGTTACTACTTTACTCAACGAAATTGGATGGATTATATTAGCCGATACTGGATTAGTACCACCAACTATTGTTCCACTTCCATTAACTGGAGTCAAAGTATAGTTAGTTCCTGTATGCACCATAAATGCCGTACTAAAATTTGAACCTGTTGCCGAAAATGTTGTACTTGCGGATACGGTCTCTACAACTTCTCCATATGCATTTTGAGTAGTTTCAACTGCTTTAGTTCTCCCTACAAATGATCCTTGTACTGCTGTTGCCATTATTTACTCCTATTTTTTTGCAAATTTTCTTAAAAAATCTTCAGCGTCTTTTGAATCTTTAATTTCCTTACGCTTCTTACTACCTTTTTTAACACTTTTTATTTCTTTTTCTATATCTGCAGCCTTATTTTTCAAATTTTTAGATTCTTTTTTTGTTGTTTTAATCGTTTTATCGATAGATTTAATTTTCTTAACTGAATCTTTTAATTTTTTATCAATCTTTTTTACTTTTGCCCGTTTTATGGATGATGCTTTGCCTGATATTCCTAGAAAAGCTAAAATTAGAGCTATAATTTTTCCCAAAGCTATAACTCCCGTTTTATTTTAGTAATATATTTAGCTAATTCCCTTCTATCCAACCCCAAACCATCAATTATTTTAGCTAATGCTGCAATCTGTTTCCTACGATTTAATTTAGCGCCTTTAATAGCACTAACTGCCTTATCTAAAAATCTTTGTGCTTGAGCTGGTAATTTTACATCAAGTTTATCTAATCCACCATCTGGCTGTTTTTCTGCCATAATAGATTTAATTTCTTCTCGTACCACACTTCTAAGTTTCTTTATGTCTGACATGAACTTCTCCTGTTGTATATAATCCTACACTTATAAATATATAAATATATTAAATTGATTCTTCCAATTTCTTTAAATATTCTTCAGCTTCTTCAATTTCTTTATTAATTTTATTTTTATTTACTTCCCACTGTTCTACATCTAGTGAATATCCATCTGGTCTAACCTGATTAAAAAAAGAAACTGTATCTGGAGCTTTTTTCCACTCTTCAATAGACTGTTTCATTTCTTTAAGATAAGATTTTTTATTTTGTTTAACAGTTTCCTCTATATGATCATTTAATTTTCCCTGTACAGCTAATTTATTCTCAAATTCTACCTGACAATCCAGACAATGATTATATCTACGATAATACTGACTATCAATTCTTTTTTTCATTATCCTATCACATTTAGGACAAAACCAAGGCGTTCTAGCTTCCTTAAAAACCTCTTCTCTTTCATCTATTATTTTTTTCTCTATAGCATCTTTTTCTTCTAATTTCTTTTTAAACTCATTATCAACCCCTGAAACAAATATTCGTTTTTCAGGTTCTCCCCCCTTAATAATGCTTTGTAATGCTTCGTTTTGTCTTTTATTTTCTTTACTATATCCTGACATAATTACCTCTAAAAAGTTAATAACCCTAAAATTTGATTTACAGGTGCAAATGCTCCCGTAAATTTGTAAACTTTACCTTTATACTTAAATACAATTCCTTCTGATGGAACTATTGAATCTAATCCACCAATGGAATTTAATTTACTTATTTGTTGTTTTAATGTTTCCAATTTCTTAACATCTTTGGCTGTTTTTATTTTAGATATTGCTCCAATTACATTTTTTCTTATTTTTTGTACTGCAGCATCTGGAGATGCGGCTAAGTATCCACCAATATTTTTTAAAATTTCAGTTCCTACTGCAAAAAATAAAACTTCAAAAGGTCTCATATTTTGTTTTACCATTTTTTGATGATCTACCTTATCTGTAGTTAATATCCAATCCAAAAATTCTGGAAATTTCTTAAAATCTTTTCTAATTTGTGGTATTTTATATGACTTATCAAAAAATGCCCAACGTTTTACTAAAGATTTATATGATTTATTTGGCATTTTTACTCCAAATTGTTTTTCTGCATTAAAAATAAATTCTTCCCAATACTTTTGATGATAAAGTGCTAAAGTATCTTTATCTTTTAATGCATATTCTTTTTGTAATTTACTCAACCTACTTAAAAAAGTTTTCTTCTTAGCATCAAAGTTTTGTGATTTAGGAACACTTAAAAATTGTGGTTTACCAATTTTATAATGTTTTTGTATATGCTGATTAACTTGTTTAATCATTCCTGCCAACATTCTTGCAGATCCTTTAGGCTGTCCTATGGAATTTCCACTATCATCATATTCTAAAGTACCGTGGAATACTATTTGAGCTTTATCATAATCTATAACATTTGATGACTTAGGCCACATAACCTCTAAATTCATCCACCTTTTGCCATTACCAAAAACCTTTTCTTTTTGAGAGTCCGATAACGCTCCTATAGATTTACTTAAATCTTTCATTGCAAAAACAAAGGCATCTTTAATATCACCTCTACCTGCAAACTTAGATGCTACTCCTTTAGTAGTCATAGCCTTTTCACCAAAATTCTTTAATTGTCCTTTATTTCTAGCTGTAACTAATTTACCATCTTTCCAACTAATCATTAAATTTTGACCATCAAGTTTTTCTGTAACACCATCTTCTCTATCAAGATTTCCACCCAATCCATTAATAATTATCTGTTTTAAATCTGAAAATGTCAAATCTTTATCATCAAATGGATGATTCATATGTCCATATGCTCCACCTTCAATTATTAAATCTAAATCCTCAACTATTGATAATTTTTCAGACAAACTTTTTACATACTTTTTAGCCGCCTTATCGCCCTTATTTTTAGCCACCCATTGAATCGCACTTTTTCTACCAACTGTTTTCTTTCTACCTTTTGGATTAGGATTCTTTACGGTATCTGGTGCAGATGTTTTCGTTTTCTTTTCATCATCTGATTTCTTTTGTTTTCGAGCTTTATATGCTCTATAAGCACCAAATGAAAGACCAGCAGCCATTGTTCCAACTCTACCAAAAGCCTTTACATACGGTGCAGTCAAACCTGTTGTTGCTCCCACTGCAGTTAATACTAAGAACTTAGTTCCCATTTCACCACTAAATAAATTTGCAAATGAAACATCACCAAGTGCCGCTGCGGATGCCGCTGCTGATAAATCTAAATCATATTCTGGGTCTCCGATGAAAGTCATCTTTGTCCATGCATAAGTTACCGCTGCGGCTGCGCCTATACCCATTACTCTTTTTAGTTTTGGATGTTCTTTTAAATAATCATCTAATTTAACTAAAGCCTTTTCTTTCTTTTGCCCAAACTTAGTTTGTGATAATTTATGTGCTATCTTATTAGGAACATAATTCATAATTTTTTGATATGCCTTAAATCCTTTCTTAGCACTCTCAAATACTTTATCTACACTAAATTTATTTAATTTAGCAATCGAAAAAGTATTCTTATTCATCATTGATTTTCTAACTTTATCTAATGGTTGTTTTCCTCTTTTAGCCCAATCTTTAAGAAAGTTATTAAACTTAACTCCCTCTTCTAATGTCATCCTTTCATCTATTTCTAAAATCAATTTTAGATTTTCATTTATTGATTCTTGTTGTGGAACTTTAATATCTCCATCAAAATCAATAATTTTAACTGGAATTTTATTTCCATGTCCTGTCTGTGCCATTAGTCTTGTATTACCCGCTAATAACCACATCTTACCATTTTTATCTCTAACTGCTATTGGAGCTTCTTGTGGTTTTCCACTTTTAATACTTTTTGTTATGTAATCCCAACTTTTATCATATTCTATTGCCTTTTTATGAGCGTGTTTCATTGGGTTATCTGCTTTTAAAACATCACCCGCATCACTATTAATCATATTTCTCAAATCATCATCAGAAAGAACTTCTTCTGGAGCATCTTGAATTTTTTGAATTAAATCATCTTCATCTTTTGCCAAGTTAGGCATTGCTTCAAATGCGTCATCATTCTCAAAATACTCACCAACTTCTTCTTCAGCTTGTTCTTTTGAATATGGTTTTGTTTTTACTACATTACCTCGTTCTTTTTTACCTGATGGATTTTCTTTTTCCACTGCTTTCGAAGTATCATGTTTAGCTATATATTTTTGTTGACCTTTCACGGACTTATCCGTCCAATATTCTGGATTCCATATATCGATTTGTCCCGCTTCTATTAGCAATTCTTTATTCCACCACTCTTTTGAAAACAACTTTAATTCTTTTAAATCTGTATTTGGTGTTTCAGCATCTGCACCTGGTAATACTGGTTCTTGTACTCTTACTTCACCATCTTCTAAACCTAACCACTTAATAACCTCAAATCCTAAACCAGACAATATGAAATTTATTCTTTCTTTATACTTGTTATGTAAGGAACGTTCACTCTTTTTACCTTTTATTCCTACCGTCCCATAAGATGGTGTTGGCATAAATCTATAATTTAATGTATAATCAAATGCAGGATCGTGTGCTTTATCAGTAAGCATATGATTTAAAACTACCCATCCAGTTTCTTTAAAGATAGAATCTAACCAAGCTGTAGATCCTTTTTTATAATCTCTAAAACCTTTATAATAATGAGCTGGTCCATCATCTATGGGAGCATTAGCCTGAAAAGTAGCTTCATTCAAATATTTTGATACATCAACCTCTACTAAAAAATCATTTATAAGTTCTTTTGTTATTGTAATATCTTCACCAAATAATTTTTTAAATTTATTAGTCATCATATTATAAACACCTTGATCAAAATAACCAAAGAATTTTTTAAATCTCCGTTCCCTATCATCTGCATATTTTGGTGAACCAAGTAATTGTCTCATAGCAGTTCCACTTACTTCCATTCCACCAGCCTGTATAGAAAAATGTGGGGCGGTTAAAATATATCCATGTTTGTAATGTCCCTCTAAATTATTCTTATTCTTTTTATAATCTTGATAATAAGTTTTTCCACCACTTTTCTTTGTTCCTCCTGCCAATCTTCCGGCATCCTTTTTTCCAAAAATATAAACTACGGCAGTAGTATCTTTATCAAACTTTTTTAATACACTAGTTGCTACATATGGTATCTTTTCTTTAACAATTTTATTAGATGGAATTCCCATTTTTTTCATATGACGAACTTTTTCTTTAAAGTTCATTGGATGCTTTGGCGGTTTTTTAATATCTGATGTAGTTATATACGCATCATCAAATTGTTTCTTCATCCACTCATATACTTTTTTATGATGAGGTCCAAATGGTTGAAATCTACCCGCATATATTCCTACTACTTTTTTAATTTTTGAAGTTTCCTCTTTAAATAATTTATCAGCTTTCCAAATATCTTTTGGATCTTGTGTCATATCTAAAACTTGTATTCTGGCATTCTTAACACCATGTTTTTTAGTTAAGATTTGAACTATTTTTTTTGCTTCAATATGTGATTTAGCTTTAGTATAGAGTATATCTTCGTGTCTCTTACCAGGAGCAATACCCCAAATTACAAATTCTTTTTTACTCTCATTAATATTTTCACCAAGTAATTTTAATAATTGAGTCATTACTAATGGGTTTTGAGTAAGAAAAGATTGTAATTTACTTATATTCTTAGCATAATTTTTTGGTAATACGTTTTTATCAATTAATGTTTTTAAAGCCTTTTTCATTTTAGGTTTATTTACAAATTCTTTAAGATATTGTAAACTAAATGTATCTGTATATTTTAAATCTTTATTTTGTTTATCTACTTGTTTCTTAACTGTTTTTGGATCAGGTGCCCCCATTATAGTTCCATCTCCAGCAGTTATTCCAATAAACTCTTTGACAATTTTTTGTTTTTCAATCCACTTTTTAGCTTGTCTGCTTTTTATTGGTTTTTTAATAAATTTACCAATACCCTTTTTCACCAACATATTAAACTTTTTCTGTGCTTGTTTTGGATTTAAAGTAGCATTATTATCTACCAACATAAAGTTAGACCCACCAAATAGTCCTTGAAAATATGCCATATTCTTTTGAACATTATTCCAATACTTTTCTACAAGTTCAGATGGTAAAACTCTATCTCTTAATTTGTTTCTCATTTGTGCAACTTCTAATGAAGTATTTACAAATACCATATAGGTATCATAACCTAAATCAATTAATTTTTGTCGTTCTATTTTTACTTCATTAAATTTATGTCCAGTTCCATCAATAATAACACCAAGTCTACCTTGTGAATATAACTTTAATCTTTGTTTACTCAAGGCTTTAGCATGTTTTCTAACACCCATATGTGCACTATAACCTGGATCTGTAATCTGTCTAAATAAATCATCTGGCATATTATCTAAATCCGTTGTACCAAAGTATTTTTTCAGAAAATTTTCTAATTCTGTATCTTGATTAACAAGTTTTAATCCATAAGCAGAAACATTTACTTTATCTGGTATTCCAAACAATCCACCAGCAACATATGACTTTCCACTTCCAGGACCACCTGCAAGAAAAACTGCTTTAAATATACCTGGGTCATTTACTCCTTCTCTAATAGAACGATTTAATCTACCATAAACCCGCTTCTGTCGCTTTCTCATACCCAACCCTGTAGGTATCCAATTTTTAGGCCACTCTTCAGTAACTTCTTCTTTATCAAAAATATTAGTTTTGGGCATTAATCTGAACTTTAAAGCTGGTCTACCGTTTATTAGTAAATCACCTTTTTCATTCCAATCTATTTTCTTAACGACTACCTTTTTGTTTTTGAATTTTCCCATCTTGACTGTATCACCAATCTCTATAGGTAAATCTACATTCTCATCCAAAAAAGGTTTAGTTAACCATTCAGTTAATTTATCCATTTAACTTTCCTATGCCATTTAAGCACTATACTTCCAACGCACGTCTAAACCACCCAAACAAAAATCTTTCCTGCTCAGGTTTTCTCGCTACTAAATCCATATAATATTTAACTCTATAGCAACGAACTCTATCTAATTCGGGGGTATGTTTTGCTAATGCTGCCTTTGTTCCAGGTCCAAAACCACCATCAACTGTTAACTTACCACCTTTACCATTTATTGCTCTCTGTAATATTTTGACTGCCGAACCTCTTCCCTGATTGACTGCCATATCAAAGAATATATGTTTTAAGTTTTCTGGTAAGTCATCTACCTTATTCTTATCCCAATAGTCTTTTTTATAAATATCTTTTGCACCTTCTTTTGTAAGGTTTTTGATATCTACATCTGGATAGAATCTACCTGCTATACCAAAGTTGGTTTCACCACCTAAATCTTTTGGGTCGTGGACATAACCACCTTCGTGTTCTAAAGTTACTTCAATTATATCGTCAAATGACGTTAAAACTTCTTCTCGCATTGTATTGCTCCTAATATTGGGTACAGTTTCACTATTGCTTTTTTTAAACAATGAAATAAAAAATTCTATTATTTTACGTAATTCCATCACTTATAAATATAACTTTCATTTATTACTTTGTAACTTTAGATTTTTCCTTTATAGGTTTAATATCTGTTTGTCCTGTTAATTTATAACCCAAAACTTCAGCATTTTTCTGTCTTGTTTTTTCAAATACTGCTAAATCTTTTTTCCCCATTAATTCAGAGCTACCAAATCCTTCATCTATTTCAAGTGATTCTTTTTCATATTTATCTTTAATTTTACCTATTTCTGCATGAGATTTTCTTTTACCCGCGGCTTGTTGTATTTTACGCATTCCTTCTTTACCATATTTTTTTACACCAGCACGATATAAAATACCACTTTCATCTACGGATTCGGATTTCCATCCTTTTTGTTGTGCCATTTTATCTATTTTAAGCCACTCACCCCCCAACTTACGTTCCATTTTTTTCCAATCTCTTGGGTTAGTTATTGCCATCCGCTTAAAAAATCTCCACATGCCTTCCCAATTAGGTTCTACATTAATAGTTCTAGCTTCATTTACGGATTCACTTTTCACTTTATTCCCTAATAATTTTACCCATTGGTCGTGTTTCATTGAAACTGAACCAGCAGTTATGTTACCATATGTAATGTTATCCATATCTCTCGGTTTACCACCACCAATTGCCTTTAGGGCTCTTTTTCTGAAATCATTTGGTATAATATCTTTTCCAAATCTGGATACTCTCACTTCAATCCAGGGATTATGATTTGCTTGTTTTATAACTCTAACCCTTACAGGTACTTTAAGAAGTTTTTTCATATATGGTTTTAATTTTCTTGCGTATTTTGGATATTCTGCCCACTCATCTTTTGAAATTTTTTCATGTACATCACAACAAACTTTTCCTTCTTTACAATTACCACAACACTCTTCATTTACAGATTCATTTTTAAAAGCGGTATCTAATATCTTTTGTGCATTATGTTTCATAAACATATTTGTGTGTGGATTTAACCCTCTATTAATTGCTGCAATATAAGCCCTTTTTAATTTATCAGCTTCAACACTACCTAAATTTTGGTATATAGATGCTACATCTTTATAAATCTTATCCATAGTTTTTTTAAACTTGGGTTTCATTACTTTTAGATTACCTTTTTCTTTTGGAGTAGCTTCATTTATGGATTCTTCTTTAACAAAAGATTTACCATATCCTGTAAATACTTTACCAAATTCCACACCCTGTGGTAATTCAATAGATTCATTTACTGATTCGTTTTGACCACGTTTCCAAGATTTCATTAGAGTATAAAATTTACCAACATTTCTGGTAAAGTTTGTTAAAAATATTTTTTCATCAGTTTTATCACCAGTTAATTTAGTATTAGCTTTACCAAGTTTAACAACTGTTTTGAAAAAATCTCCATAGTCCTTTTCAAACTTATTCCATTCGGTATTTGTGCTTCTAGCTTCATTTACTGATTCTTGTAGTGGAGTCATATATCCACCAATCTTTTTCTTCTTTATCATAGTCATTGGTATGGTGTATCTCCAATTATCATTTGGATT
>ENA-OREN01000488-OREN01000488.1-marine-metagenome-genome-assembly--contig:-NODE-488-length-57773-cov-5.283521_pt1 | contig 57773 bp, 48 predicted proteins | sample MGYA00248624_ERZ508555 | MGnify/ENA primary metagenome ERZ508555 (study PRJEB26222, sample SAMN06267773) | marine metagenome | isolation source: Saanich Inlet, British Columbia, Canada | place... | reverse complement strand
AGCCGAAGAAACGTGCCAAGGATGATTACCGCAATTATGATAACCCTGGGCGTGACTGTGTGCGGGAGTTCTATCGGCTGCACCATGAAAATCAGTCTTATGATTTTGTCATTGGGAAGGAGAAAGAGTGGATGCCCATGCGCCGGAAGAAGATGACGGTGATGGAGGCTTTGGATTTCTTGAATACTCTAGTGGATGATTCGGATCCCGATATCGACCTTGATCAGCTCCAACACCTGGCGATCCAGCTCGGTTTCGGCGCCAACCATTTGCAGATCGATTTTCTTATTGGCTTCCAACGCCAGATCACGAACGATGCGGGGCAATTTGGCCCAGGCGTTACCGATGGGCTGCATGCGGGTCTTCATTACACCCTCTTGAAGATCCGACGTTATGTGGCTAAGGCGCTGAAATGGTACGTTAAACTCGCTGTCTTCGCGGCCCCGGACCATCTGGTTGAGCGCGTTGCGGGTCAGAACCAGCTCGCTGACCAATGTCATGAGATTTTCCAACAAATCGACATTCACCCGGATCGTCTGCTGAGCGATCGCCGATTCCTTGGTACCGCCTTCAGGAGCCGGAGATGGCGCCGTCTTTTTCACTTCGGCCGGCAACGACGCTTTTGCATCGCTGCCAGATTCTTGCGAACGTTCGGCAGCCATTTCGGCGGCCATTATCTTTTCGGTCGAACTTTTGACGCCGCTCGCCTCGGCGGCCATCACCTCTTCCAGCAGCTCGGCAGCCACCGGAAAACCTTGCTCGTTCAAAATAGGACCGCTGGGCGCGGCTGCCGGCTCATCGGCGGGCGCTTCTTCAGGCTCGGGCTCTGCCGCAGCGGCGGACGCGTCTCCATCGGCCATGGCGCGCAGCTTACCGATCAGACCGCTGTCGTCGCCTTCCGGCTCGGACCCGGCCTCTTCCAAGCCGCCAAGCAAATCGCGGATGGTATCGATAGTTTGCAGCACCAAGGTTACCGCATCGGGGGTGACTTCAAGTTCACCGTCACGAAATTTTCCGAGCACGTCTTCGCCGGCATGGGCCACGGCTTCAAGCCTGGGCAATCCAAGAAAACCACTGGTACCTTTGATCGTATGAACAAGCCGGAATATATTCGAAAGAATCGCATTGTTGCTCGAATCCTGCTCGAATTTGACCAACTCAACATCGAGCACGGCGAGGTTTTCCGAAGTTTCAGTCAAAAATTCTGTTAATAGATCGTCCATGATCCGGGCTCCAGTTCAATGGTCTCAAGAGAGACCGCCATTTTTCGCGTCTTGTACCTACAGATGGGGACTGCTTCAGCAAATCTGTACCCCTTTAGGTCAAATAAATCGGTGATGATGTATTTTTACGCAAAAGGGGCCGAATACCGGCTAATCCGTAACATTAAACTCTACGGTATCTGGGGACTTGTCAGAGAAATGCAAGGCCATCTGGTTTGCCAGGGAAATTTGGAGACAATTATAAGCAACAACATTGCGAATCGATATATCGTCGATGCGTAGGTGTTGATCAAATCCGTTCCGTGTTTCGGGATGTAATGCACACCGGTCCCCAGACACTTTGACATATATATGTAGGCGATTTGTGGAAGCCCCGAGATCAATTTCCAGCTCCGCGGTACGGCGGGCACATTCGGCGGCGATCAATACGAGACCAAGAACCATCTTGCCCGCGGTCTTTATAAGACGCTCGCCATCTTCTGGTTTTTGGTGCCAAGTCAGTTCCATCTTGTTGTCCATCGCATGGCTGGCGATCATTTGCCGCAACAATCCAAATTCCGTCGTTGCCTCATCACCACCTCCCCAGCCGCCAAACGCGAGCCGGAAATATTCGAGACGCTGAGCGGCCTGGCGCGAGGAGGCGCCGATCAGTGACATGGCATCGTCTTGCATGCCGGAACTTGCATCGGTCAACAACTCCATGCCGTTATTGATGGCGCCCACCGGGCTAATGAGATCGTGGCAAATTTTAGAGCATAGAAGCTCTGCAATTCGCTGATGAATAATTTCGGTCATGCTCTGCCGGGTCCACCTTTTCAAAATTTAACGCATTGGATTGTGGCACAGGTGACCCAAATATCTCAAATTGAGAAATAGAATTGATACAAGGGGTGCGTTTGCATAAGTTCAGCCCATCGGACAAAACGTAAGTCGCAACCATCACAGCAGCGCCGGAGATGAGCAAAGAAGCATGGATGCCCCCTCGGACGATCAAAGAAAAAAAAGAAAAAAGGGTTTGCCGAAAGGCAGGCAAATCACACCGGACGCCTTGCAATACGTGCAACGGATTTTGGGTGATCAACCACGCGATGGATCGCTACTGATAGAATTCCTGCACCGCATTCAAGATGATCAAGGTCATTTGTCCTCGGCCAACTTGGCGGCGCTTGCGCACGAGTTAAAGCTTTCGCAAGCCGAGGTGTATGAGGTTGCGAGTTTTTATCATCATTTTGAAATCGTTAAAGAAGATGACAAAAGTCCGGCGCAATACACCGTTCGGGTTTGCGGCAGTATCGCTTGCGAGATGGCCGGCTCCGAAGCACTTTTCAACCAGCTTGAAAAAAATCTGGGGAGTGCGGTTCGCATTGTTCACGCGCCGTGCATGGGTGCCTGCGACAAGGCGCCGGTGGCGTCGATGGGAAAGCACCAATTCCCCCATTGTTCGGTGGAGGATATCGGCAAGGCGGCGGAATCCGATGCGGTAACGCCGATAATTCCCGACTATGAATCGGTCGACGCCTATGGTGAACGGGGCGGATATGAAACGCTAAAAAAACTGCGGGCGGGAAGCCTTGCAGGCAGCGACATATTGGAGGAGCTGGAAGCAGCTGGTTTGAGGGGGATGGGCGGCGCCGGGTTTCCGGTGGCACGAAAATGGAAGTTTTTGGAGGGGAGCGAAAAGCCGCGCACCCTCGTGGTCAACGCCGACGAAGGCGAGCCCGGCACCTTTAAGGACCGTCTGTGCCTTGAAGACCAGCCCCATCAATTCCTGGAAGGGACCTTGATCGCCGCGCACACCGTCGAAGCCGGTGACGTCTACATCTATTTGCGCGACGAATACCCGCATATTCATGAGATTTTGAGCCGTGAAATTGCGGCCTTGGAGGAAAGCAGCATTTCGCTGCCGGTGCGTCTGCATCTGAGGCGCGGCGCCGGGGCATATATATGTGGCGAGGAGACGGCGCTTCTCGAAAGTTTGGAGGGAAAGCGGGGATTACCGAGGAACCGGCCACCCTACCCCGCCCAAAAAGGACTATATGGGAGGCCAACGCTGATCAATAATGTCGAAACCCTGCACTGGGTGAGCCTGATCATGCAAAACGGCGCCCAATGGTACCTGGACCAGGGGCAGCCGCGCTTCTATTCAGTTTCAGGACGGGTAAAAAATCCGGGCGTGGTGCGCGCACCGTCAGGAACCACGGCGCGCCAGCTCATTGAAGAGCATTGCGGCGGCATGGCGGATGGTGAGCGCTTTACCGCTTACCTTCCGGGCGGCGCCTCGGGCGGCATATTGCCGGCGGCGCTGGCCGATGTTCCACTGGATTTCGGCACGCTGGAAGAGCATGGCTGTTTCGTGGGCTCTGCCGCCGTCGTGGTATTCTCGGACCTAGACGACATGCGCAGCGTCGCCAGAAATTTGATCGGCTTTTTTGAAGACGAGAGCTGCGGCCAATGCACGCCCTGCCGCATCGGATGCGAAAAATTGCTGACATTGATGGCGGGCGAAGAATGGGACGGCGATCTCATGCGCGATCTGGCCGGCACCATGCGCGACGCATCGATTTGCGGGCTTGGCCAGGCAGCGCCCAATCCTGTTTTATCGACCTTGAAATTCTTTCTGGAGGATAAATTATGAGCGAGAACACGGCGTTCATCCTCAATGGAGCCGAAGTCAGCGCGGCTTCCGGTGAAACCATTTGGCAATGCGCGGACCGGCTGGGCATCGAGATACCGCATCTTTGTTATCGGCACGCCGCCGATTATCGCGGCGACGGCAACTGCCGCACTTGCCTGGTGGAAATTGACGGTGAACGGGCGTTGGCGCCATCCTGCATCCGCGAGCCGGAAGAAGGCATGGTCGTCACCTCCAATTCCGAGCGGGCAAAAAAAACGCGGAGCGCCGTGTTTGAGCTGCTTCTTGCCGACCAGTCAGAACCCGAAGGCGAGTTCAAAAACTGGCTGGACCAAATGGCGATCACCGACAGCCGGTTCCCAAAGAGCCGCGCGCTTGAGGCAGATACCAGCCACACCGCCATCGCAGTGGATATGAACAAATGCATCCATTGTAAATTGTGCGTCCAGGCTTGCCGCGAAATTCAGGGCAATGACGTTATCGGCATGGCCATGCGCGGCTCCGAAAGCGCCATTGTATTCGATATGGCGGACCCCATGGGCGCCAGCAGTTGCGTTGCCTGCGGCGAATGCGTGCAGGTGTGCCCCACCGGTGCGCTAAAATCTTCCGCACCCGACGCGCCAGAAGCAAATGTCGACGCCGACAAGACCGTCGATAGCGTCTGCCCCTATTGCGGCGTTGGCTGCCAGGTTCGATTTCACGTCAAGGACAACAAGATCGTCCAAGTGGACGGCCGCAACGGCCCCGCCAATCACGGTCGGCTGTGCGTAAAGGGCCGGTTTGGGATGGACTATGCCAGCCATGACCACCGCCTGACGGTACCTTTGATCCGCAAAGATAGCGCTGTGAAAACCGAGGAAATTACGGTTGATCCGAACGATCCGTTCGATCAGTTCCGCATTGCCACTTGGGACGAAGCGCTGGACAAGGCCGCCGATGGTTTCAAAGATATTCTCGAAAGTAAGGGAGCCAAGGGGCTTGCCGGTTTTGGTTCGGCCAAAGGGTCTAACGAGGAAGCCTATTTGTTTCAGAAATTGATCCGCACCGGCTTTCGCACCAACAACGTGGATCACTGCACCCGGCTTTGCCACGCATCCTCAGTTACCGCTCTGTTGGAAGGCATTGGATCAAGCGCGGTCACGGCGCCGTTTATCAGTTGCCTAGATTCGGACGTCATCGTTGTCATCGGCGCGAACCCGACGGTCAATCATCCCGTCGCGGCGACGTTCATCAAAAATGCGACCGAAGCGGGCGCCGAACTGATTGTTATGGATCCGCGCAGAAACGCCCTGGCGCCTTACGCCAGCAATTTTCTGCAATTCAATCCGGGCAGCGATGTGGCGATGTTGAACGCGTTGCTGAACGTGATCGTCGAAGAAAAGCTTTATGACCGGCAATACGTGGAAGCGCACACCGAAGGATTTGCCGAGCTTGCCGAGCATGTCGCACAATTTACGCCCGAACGGATGTCGCCATTGTGCGGTATCGAGCCCGAAGAGCTATGCCAGGTGGCACGCAAAATCGCCGGCGCCGGCGCGGCGATGATATTTTGGGGCATGGGGATTGCCCAGCATACGCATGGGACCGACAACGCGCGCTGTCTGATCGCGCTGGCATTGATCTGTGGCCATGTGGGAAGGGCCGGCGCCGGGCTGCATCCGCTTCGCGGCCAGAACAACGTGCAAGGCGCATCCGACGCCGGACTGATTCCGATGATGTATCCGGACTACAAGCTGGTTTCGGATAGGAAAAATCAGGAGTATTTCGAGGATTTTTGGGGGACGGCGCTTGATCCTGAACCGGGACTGACCGTGGTGGAGATCATGGACTCGATCTTTGAAGGGGAAATCGAAGGGCTGTATGTGATGGGGGAAAACCCCGCCATGTCGGACCCAGACACGAACCATACCCGCCAAGCGCTTGCCAAGCTAAAGCATCTTGTGGTTCAGGATATCTTCCTGACCGAGACGGCAAATTTTGCGGATGTTATTCTTCCCGCATCCGCTTGGCCGGAAAAAGACGGCACCGTCACCAACACCGACCGGCGCGTTCAAATAGGCCGCCGCGCATTGGACATGCCGGGAGAGGCACGCCAGGACTGGTGGCTTATCCAGGAATTAGCCCGCCGCATCGGGCTTGATTGGAATTATGGCGGCCCCGAAGACGTTCATGGGGAAATGCAGCAATGTATGGCGTCCATGCGCCATATTCCCTGGCAGCGCCTGGAAATTGAAGAAGCGGTTACCTACCCGTGCCTCGGCGAAGATCAGCCCGGGCACGAGATAATTTTTGGCGATGGATTTCCAACGACCAACGGGCTTGGCCGGCTGGTCCCGGCGGATATCACACCGCCCGACGAAGTTCCGGATGAAGAGTTTCCAATGGTGCTGACCACGGGCCGCCTGTTGGAGCATTGGCACACGGGTGCCATGACACGCCGGGCTGAAAGCTTAAGCACGATTGAGCCGGAGGCCGCCGTTCATGTCTCGCCTTTGGATATGGAGCGATTGGAACTGGATCCAGGTGAAACCGTAGCGGTCACCACGCGGCGGGGCACCATCCAATTGGCGGCGCGCCGCGAGCCCAATATGCCGGAAGGCCTGGTGTTCATTCCATTTTGCTTTGCCGAGGCGCCGGCCAATATGCTGACCAATCCGGCGCTTGACCCGTTTGGCAAGATACCGGAGTTGAAATTTTCCGCCGCCCGTTTGGAAAAAACGTCGCCGTGAATTCCAAACGGGATGTGTTTTCCGTATTGCTGTCCGGCGTGCAGGATACGCCGGTTCTAAACATCACAATCGGCGTCAATTGGACCCTCGTGGAAACTGCCGAAGGCTGTGGACTAGCACAGACCCCCAGACGCGACGCTCCAGGGTGTCAGCCTGTTCGGAACGCCGGAACCTTGGCGGAAGGGGGCCTCGCGGCGCTGGCCGCATTGGTGCAATCGGACAATCCCCTGGAGACATCGGTCGGGGTTGCCGCCATTAACGCCCACCACAATCGCTATAATACTGAAGGGCCTGATCTAAACGGCCTGGGCGCATTTCAAGACGTCGAAGGGCTGGTTGCCGTAATCGGCCGCTTCCCAAATCTTGAGCGCCACCTGAATAATTATTGCGTGATTGAACGGGAACCCAGGGAAGGCGAGTACGGCGAAGGGGATATGGAGGAAATACTGCCAAAATGCGAAGCCGTGGTGATCACGGCGGCGACACTGGCCAATGGAAGCGCCGGGCCCATTATCGAATTGGCGGGAAACGCGCGGAAGGCCTTTGTCGGGCCCGGCACACCACTGGCGCCAGCGCTGTTTGCAGAGGGGATTGTTTGTTTGGCGGGAATGGTGATCGACGATGCGGCGCGGGCGCGCAAAGTCATTGGCCAAGGCGGGGCGGTGGCGGCACTGAAAAACTGTGGCCGGTACGTTACGTTGATGGCGCCGTGATGTTGCGCGCGATTTCCTCGGCGCGTTTCAAATCATCGCTTTCGTTAATATTGAAAAATGGATCATAAGGGTCTGTTTCGAAGGCCACCTCGGCGAGGCGATGGCGCGCCGTCCAGCGATCAATTTTGCGGACATTTTCTTGGGTAAGGGCATGGCGAAGATCACCCGCCAACGATGTAGACCATAATCCGCAAACCGGGTGCACCCGGCCGGCGGAGCACGCCGATACCAGGTCCGCCCCCTGGTCCTCGGCAGCATCCAGATAGCGTTGGACCAGGCCCGCTGGAACAAACGGCGCGTCCGCCGGGAAACTGACGATCCATTTTACATCGGGATGCTGGCTTGCGCCCCATTCCATAGCCGCAAGAATGCCCGCAAGCGGGCCTTGGAATCCCTCGACGGAATCGGCGACAACGGGCAAGGCGTAGTCTTGAAATCGGGACGCGTCGCCGTTGGCATTGATGATCATATAGCTGGTTTGCGGAACCGCGCGTTCCGTAACCCAGTCCAGGATGGGCCGGCCCAGGAGCGGGCGCATACATTTGTCGCCGCCGCCCATGCGCCGCGCCAAGCCGCCGGCAAGAATGACGCCGATGGTTTTGATCATGCCTTTTTCGAATTCATGCGGGCAGGATTGGCGGACCCATCCGCCTCGCCGTCCGTTTGCGCATCAAAAACAATGCGATGTTCACCGGCGAGGGCCAAAAAACGTTGGCCGCGCGCACGACCGATCAACGTCAAATTAGCTTGGCGCGCCAAATTGACACCCCAAGCTGTAAACCCCGAACGCGAAACCAATATTGGAATGCCCATCTGAACGGTCTTGATCACCATTTCGCTGGTAAGCCGTCCAGTGGTGTAAAAAATCTTGTCGGCACCATCGATACTTTCAAGGCGCATATAACCGGCGATTTTATCGACGGCATTGTGGCGGCCAACATCTTCCATATAGATAAGTGGCTTGTCGCCCTCGGCGAGGACGCAGCCGTGGATAGCTCCGGCTTCCAAGTACAAACTCGGCGCCGTGTTGATTTTCTTGAGGAGCGTAAAGAGATCGCTGGTATTGATCCGCGCGGCATCGGGCAAATTTATCTCGTCGAATTTTTCCATTAGATCGCCGAACACAGTTCCCATCGCGCAGCCCGATGTTAGCGTTTTTTTAGCAAGTTTTTCTTCGAAGTCCGATTCAAATTCGGTCCGGACGACAACGGTTTCAATATCTTCCTCGTAGTCGATGCCGGTTATCTTGTCTTCTGGGGACAACATGTTCTGATTGACCAGATATCCGACCGCCAAATATTCCGGATAGTCGCCAATGGTCATCATAGTCACGATTTCCCGGGAATTGAGGTAAAGCGTCAACGCCCGCTCCACCGTCACCGAAACCGTGACCGCGTTTTTATCGTGATCGGTGCCCGTAATCCGCTCGACCAATCGCTGATCATCCGGGTCCGGTGCTACCGAAAATTCCTTCAATTTGGCCATCAATCTTCCGATCCTCTGCACTGTTGGAAGCATACCGCAGGAACCCGTCTTTGGACATACAATCAACAAATCCGCCGGGTAGCACCCGGGTTAAGGTTTCGGTAACGTGTTGTCATATACCCTGGTGCCCTCGGTTCATGACTAGGGAAATTCGATCATGTCCGCAAAAAGCGAACTTAAGTCAGCCACCAGGCAATGCGCGTTCATCCACCGTCTCGTTATCGAGGCGGAAGCTTGCACCGACACAGACCGTGCCGGTCTTCTATACGGGATGGCCAAAGAGGAAAGTGGCAATCTTGCCAAGACGCTAACGACCCTCCTGGCCCGCAAACGACCGGCGCACCAATTGGCTCGGGCGCGCGCCGCCTGATAACAAGCCATGGTGCGGTCAATTAGCCACAAGGTAACGGCAATTGCCGTTTGCCCGTGACAAGTCACGCCTAAAGTCTTACTTTTCAATACATTGTTTGACGAAAGGTGCTCGGCAATCTAGCCGCTTAAAAGCCATGACTGACCTTATAGATCCTTTTGGACGCCAGGTGAGCTACTTGCGCGTTTCGGTGACTGACCGGTGTAACTACCGGTGCGTTTACTGCATGGCGGAAAACATGACATTTCTGCCCAAAAGCGACCTGTTGAGCCTGGAAGAGCTGGACAGAGTGTGCAGCGCGTTCGTCGAACGCGGCGTCGATAAAATCCGTCTGACCGGCGGTGAGCCTCTGGTTCGGCGTGGAATAATGGGTTTTATCGAGAATTTGGGCCGCCATTTAAAATCCGGCGCGCTGAAAGAATTGACCCTGACAACCAACGGCAGTCAGCTTTCAAAATATGCAAATAATTTGGCAGACTGCGGAGTGAAACGCATAAACGTTTCGGTTGATTCTCTGGATCCGGTCAAATTTCACGAGGCGACCCGCTGGGGCCATTTGGATGATGTTCTGGAGGGATTGGAGGCCGCGAAGCGGGCGGGATTGGATGTGAAAATCAATGCGGTTGCGTTGAAGGACTTCAACGATGACGAATTTGACCGCCTGATCGCCTGGTGTGGAGATGATGGCTATGATCTGACCCTTATCGAAACCATGCCTATGGGCGATATTGGATCGGACCGGCTCGACCAGTATTTGCCGCTTGCCGAAGTCCGCGCGCAAATTGAAAAGCACTGGACGCTGGACAGCACAGATTATCAGACCGGCGGGCCAGCCGCCTATTCCGTGGTTCGTGAAACCGGAAAACGGATCGGCTTCATCACACCGCTGTCTCACAATTTTTGCGAAAGCTGCAACCGGGTGCGGCTTACCTGCACCGGCAATCTTTTTATGTGCCTGGGCCAAGACGATTGCGCCGACCTCCGTGGTCCCTTGCGCATGAGCGAAAGCAACGCCGCGCTCCATGACGCCATCGACCGTGCCATCGGCCAAAAACCCAAGGGACATGATTTCGTGATCGATCGACGCAACGCCGGGCCCGCCGTCAGCCGCCATATGAGCGTCACCGGCGGCTGATCCTAGCCACAATTTGCGACCGGCCTCATCCAATAGCGCGCAAGTTACCGCATCCGCCAATAGCTGACAATTCTAGAGCAGAATGATGGATTTCAAGACTATCGCAATCGTTTCCGACAATCATGAAGACGCTGTTGGTGCGCGCAAAATACTGGTCGACCGCTACGATGATGTTGCTCCCGATGAAGCGGATCTGATTGTCGCCTTGGGCGGCGATGGTTTCATGCTGACAACCCTGCACAAATACATGGGCAAGGGAACGCCGATATTCGGCATGAATTTGGGCTCGGTCGGGTTTTTGATGAATGAATTTGGTGAAGACGGCCTGCTTGAACGGCTGCAAAGGGCCGAGCCGATTGTGCTGCATCCGTTGCAAATGCGGGCACGGACCAGCGACGGAGAGGAGCACGCCGCCCTTGCCATCAACGAAGTGTCCTTATTGCGCGAACTTCGGCTTGCCGCCAAAATCCGGATCAAGGTCGATGGCGTCAACCGCATGGATGAGCTGATTTGTGACGGCGTCATGATTTCGACGCCGGCAGGCAGTACCGCTTACAATCTTTCCGTATACGGTCCGATCTTGCCTCTTGGCGCCGGTTTATTGGCGCTGACTCCGATTAGCGCTTTTCGTCCCAGGCGCTGGCGCGGCGCCGTGTTGCCGCAAAAATCCCTGATTACATTCGAGGTTTTGGATCCCGGTCTGAGGCCGGTGAGCGCGGTCGCCGATTTCACCGAAGTCCGCAACGTCGTCGAGGTTGAGGTACGCGAAACCAACGGCATCCGCCCCACGCTCCTGTTCGATCCCGAACACAATCTGGAAGAGCGAATTCTCAAGGAGCAGTTTCAGCCATAACTCTGAAGCCAACTCGTCGATGCGTTCCGGCGGCAGGGGCAACTCTGCAATGCCGGCGATGATGGTGGTGATCTGCTGGGCCGCTGACCGTGGCAGTTTTCCAATGAGGAATACGGCCACCTCGGGCGCGCTTCTTTGAAGCAGCGCAATCTGCTTGCCCACCGCAACCTTCTCCGCCGCCCCGCCGGCCAGGATTGCCGCCCAAAGGCCGTCCGTCACCGGCTTCGGCACATAGCCGGTACGCTCCACGGTCTGGATCAGAATCTCGGCGGGGATTTCCTGCAAGACCTCCGGGGATTGATCGTCTTCCAAAGTGGTTAGCCCCGGGAACCGGTTCCGGTGCTCCATTTCGCGCTGCCACCAACCGTCAATCATCTCGGGATCAACAAATATCCCTTCATCGTTACTGTCCTGGCCAAATCCTTTGATCTTGTCGCCATCAATGGCAAAGCCGTGGTCGAGGTCCCCGCCCAGGATAAACCGGCCGATGCCATCCAGATCGCCATTATGGGCTTCGATGTCACCCAGCCTGCCGCGCAAGTCATCGGCGCCGGCGGCATCAATCGTGCCCGATGCTAACGCCAGGTGGATATGTACGTTATCGGCGCTGCCGTTATTGAACCCTTGCGCCAGCGTATCGACGAAACGCCGGCGCCCGGCGCCCTGTTCGGCCCGCTGGCGTTCCTGCGCACGCGCCTCCTACTTGTCCGACCAGAGCGCCAGCCCATCCCGGATACGGGCCTTGCCCTCATCGTCTTCGAACAAGCCATCAAAGGCGCCCGTATCCATGCTATCCAGAACGCCCCGGCGGAGATCATCTTCAAAGCTCTCTGCCCGACCCGCCGCGCCGGAGCCTGAGAGGCCGGTTTCCACCATGCGCCCCAGAAGGGCGCAGTCCTCATCGATATGCGCCTCTAGATTGGCGGGATCGCCGATCCTAATTTGCGATAATCTTTGCTAGTATCGCTCCGACGCGCAGGGCTTCATCGCGGCCATTCATCGGAATATGTATCATTTCGGTAAATTCTTTGGTTTCCGGTTCAACTACGGCAGAGCCATTTAAGCATCCGCTAACGCATTTTATTGAGACATTCTCAGTGCGCTCAAAACATGCACCAGATTTGCACCGAAGTACTAGAGCAGCAGTCCATGAACCAGAAAATCTAGACCGAAATAAGGATTTCCATTTTGTTTGAATATCTATGCGTGACGAGAGCTCGGTAATTTTAACGCGATACAATTGTCCAATGTCTTTTACGCTGATTTTCTCATCACTCACCCGGATTAATCTTTTGCGCGCCGAGTTGACGATAACGAGGTTACCGTTGGATAAGGAAAACCTAATCGTCTCTCGAATAGCGACTAAATCATGTTTGCTGGTATAACTTCCGACTAGGTGTTGAATTATAGAAGCAAGCCCACCGTTCGGGGATCTATCGCTCGAAGAATCGGCGGCGACAGCAAACCGAATTAGCACTAGTGAGACAACAATCGTGACAAAACCAATTCCAAGTCTCAACTTCAATACTCTCCATCAAACGAATATCAAGATCATTTTAAATGGATTTGCCATACATTGCCATGCATCCAACACATAGGTTGTAACGCAAAACTGTTGATTAAAACTTCGAACAAAATTTCTATATGTTGAAACCAGTTTTACCGTTTAAAAAATCGTCTATTACATTTTGTGCAGGTGATTTTCCTTTACCGCCAATATCGTTCGCGTCAAAGTCCGTAACCTTAACATTGCCATCGGCGTCCGTTATAGAAACGGACCCACTACCATCGGGGTTTTGTAGAATATGTAGTGACGCGCCATCGGGATTACCGGAAAGGTCACTTTCTTCGATAACTGACGTCGAAGTGTTTCCGTTTGGTCCCTCGATAACCGTAACATCAATATTAAACGTGTTTGCTGCCGGTCCAGAATTCGAGATGACAGTTCCTGTCACGGTGTGTGTGACACCACTGCTCGTAATTGTCGTCGTTGGCTCTTTTAATTCAAATCCTAAATCAACATCAGTGCGCGTTAATTGCGCGACTTCACTCGAAGCTGGGTTTTCGCCAGATGCTTGCGGCATTTCGGGCGGCGTTTCGCTGCCTCCGCCCAGACCCTCGAATTCATCTCCAAAGTCACCGTCGTCATCTGGCTCGGATGGCGCACTCGGGCTAAGTGCCTCACCCCCGCTTGGTTGCGTTCCTCCACCTAGGCCTTCGATCTCATCGCCTAGGCCGTCATCATCTGCCTGTACTGCGGGCGCGGACGGAATGGTGGATGCTGTCGGCAGTTTTTCGATGCGCTCTTGGGTGATGGCGTCGATGCGTTCCGGTAGCAATGGCAACTCTGCAATGCCGGCGATGACGGTGATCTGCCGCGCTTCTTCCGGCGGCAGTTTTCCAATGAGGAATTCGGCCACCTCGGGAGCGGTTTTTTGAAGTCCCGCGATTTGCTTGCCCGCCGCCACCTTCTCTGCCGCGCCGCCGGCCAGGATCGCGGCGCGAAGCCCGTCCGTCACCGGGGTGGGCACATGGCCGGTGCGCTCCACCGTCTGGATCAGAAGCTCAGCGGGGATTTCCTGCAAGACCTCCGGGGATTGATTGTCTTCCAAAGTGGTCAGCCCCGGGAACCGGTTCCGGCGCTCCATTTCGCGCTGCCACCAGTTATCGATCTTGTCCGGATTAACGTATTCGGGACGGAGCGTTTCCCCGGGTAAAGGCGCGTTCGGATCAATGATATGGGGAAGTAGTGTTGCTTCTGGAAGCGCCTCGTTGGGATCGATAATATTGGGTAGAATCGTTTCTTCCGGCAATGGCTTGTCCGGACCGACGAATACCCCTTGATCATTGCCGTCAATGGCAAAGCCCGGGTCCAGGTCTCCGCCCAGGATAAACCGGCCGATGCCATCCAGATCGCCATTATGGGCTTCGATGTCACCCAGCCTGCCGCGCAAGTCATCGGCGCCGGCGGCATCAATCGTGCCCGATGCTAACGCCAGGTCGATATGTACGTTATCGGCGTTGCCGTTATTGAACTCTTGCGCCAGCGTATCGGCGAAACGCCGGCGCTGGGCGTCCTGTTCGGCTTGGCGGCGCTCCTCGGCACACACCTCCTGCTTGTCGGACCAGAGCGCTAGCCCATCCCGGATACGGGCCTTGCCCTCATCGTCTTCGATCAAGCCATCAAAGACACCCGTATCCAGGCTTTCCAGGGCGCGCCAAGGATCGCCCTTGGCGAGGGTTTCCAGTACACTCCGGCGGAGATCATCTTCAAAGCTCTCTGCCCGTCCCGCTGCGCCGGCGCCCGACAGCCCGGTTTCCACCATGCGCCCCAGAAGGGCGCGGCCCTCATCGATATGCGCCTCCAGATTGTTAGGGTCACCAAGGGCCCGTTCCCGCACGCGCCCAAGGGCGGTTTCCGTGCCCTGGATGCGTTCCAACTGGCGGGCCTGATGCTCGGCGCCTATGGCCCGCGCGCCCTGGCGCTGCATAACTTCGTCAAACAGGGCACGGGTGCGCTCCGCCGCAAAGCCGTCCGGGGCTTCCGCCAGGGCCGCATCCCGGCGTTTGCCCAAGGCCTCCAAATGGCGCTCCGCCAGGCCCGATGCGGGGGCGCCGGGTGCCGGCTGGCTTAATGCCCGCTCGGCATCATATTCGGCGGCCGAAGCCTGTTCGTTGGCAAAGGCGATGCCGTCCTGAACGCCGGCGAAATCGGGAGTATCACCGGGGGTATCAGCCGTACCACCACCGCCGGCAACCGCCTGATCAAAAGGCAGTGCGTGCGGGCGCTGCACGACGATGCGCCCGGCGCCAAACTTGGGGACCGGCAGGCTGGCTCTATTGGCTGGCCGATCACCATCGGGAAAATACACCGTGCCGCCGCCGAAGGATTTGCGCTGAGGCTCGATGCCCAGAATTTGGGACGTGATGCGGCCTGAATTTTGGCCGAATTTGTGTTCAGACATGACTATCCTTTCAACGATCACGGCCAAAGAACCAATGATGATGGGATGAACAAATTATAGGAGGAAGGGTGCGAGCCTCTTACGGAAGATTACCGGTGGCTGGCGCCTACCGCGTCGGATACGGCTGCATAGCCGTCTGCAATAAGGCATTCCGCCAGCTCGGCGCAGATACGCGGCGCCGCGCCGGGTCCGCGATAAATCAGAGAGGTATAGATTTGAACCAAAGACGCGCCGGCAAGAATTTTTTCATAAGCTTGGCGTCCGGTGAATACACCGCCGACGCCGATCAGAGGCACATTGCCGCCGGTCAGCCGGTAAAGGTCGCCAAGTAGGCGGGTTGAAGGCTCGAACAATGGCCGGCCGCTCAATCCGCCGGTTTCTGATGCCGCCGCGTCCCGCAGTCCGGGCGGTCGTGCGACGGTTGTGTTGGTGGCGATGATCCCGTCGATACTGTTTTGCAACGCGATTTCGGCGATATCTTCCAACGCACTTTCATCCAAATCGGGGGCAATTTTTATCAGCAGCGGGCAGCGCCGCCCATCATCGGATTTTGCGGCGGCGTCATCACGAGCCTTGATGACGGCAACGGTGAGCTTTTCCAGGCGCGCTTTGGATTGCAGATCGCGCAGTCCCGGCGTGTTGGGTGACGATATGTTGACCACCAGATAGTCGGCAACGCCTGCGAAACGTCGGACACCGGCTACATAATCCGCTGCAGCGTCTTCGCTATCCTTGTTCTTTCCAACATTGACGCCGACAAGGCCAGTTCCATTGCTGGCGCGCCAATCGTCCAAGTTATTCGAAAATTCATCATGGCCGCGGCTATTGAACCCAAACCGATTGATAACGGCTCCATCTTCCACAAGGCGAAACAAACGCGGCTTGGGGTTTCCTGGTTGGGGCCTTGGCGTGACCGTCCCCGCTTCGACAAAACCGAACCCGAGGCCGAGAAGAGCGCCCGGAATTTCGCAGTCCTTGTCATATCCCGCAGCAAGACCTATGGGGTTCGGCAATGGAAGACCACAGAACTCGGTGGCAAGAATCCCCACCTGTTTTTGCCTGGCCCCCGGGACCAACCCAAGTTTGAGCGCCCAGATGCTTAAACGATGCGCCGCCTCGGCGGGCAACAAGAACAGAATAGGCGCTGCAAATGTCCGGTAAATTTCCAAGGTCGAATTCCAAATTTGAGCCAAGCGACAGTCTTGGGTCACATATAGCAGCGCCAACGCGATTGCGCCAAGTTGGTCCAAACGCCGCGCCAGATTTTTTAGCGGGCTTTCATACCGGGCGGTGTCATAGCCCGATCGCCAAACCACCAAACCGTTGCGGTTGAGGCGGAAAAGTACATGCTGAAAATCATTGGTCAAAACGGCTTTGGCGCGCACTTGAATGGAAAGGCTGGTCCCAGCGGGAACTGGCACGCCGTGCCGACATTCACGAGCAAAAAGTCTACAAATATTTGCAAGGCCGGGTAGACCAGCCGCGCGGCGATATCATGCTGCGCCTGGCCGATACGCTTGGCGTTTCAGAGACATGGCTTCGCTTTGAGGTTGGCCCGGCAGTTGTCCATATCCCCGTCGTCGGCCGCGTTGCCGCCGGCGAAAGCTTCATACCCTTTGACGACAGCCCGCTTGGCACCGGCTATGATGAAATTGATTTTACCCTGGACGATGCCGATCCCATTGCGATTGAGGTTCGCGGCGAATCCATGCTGCCGGTTTATCGGCCCGGGGACTTTTTGCTTTGCTCCCGGCGGCGGGGAACCGATATCGCCTCCTGTATGAACAAAGATTGCGTGGTTAAAACCGATCAAGGCGAAGGCTTTGTAAAAAAACTGGTGAATGGCTCAAACCCCGGGACATTCACTCTGATATCCTATAATGCCGCACCCATCGAAAATGTGCGCCTGATATGGGCTGCACCGATAATCTGGGTTAAACGCAGCTAACGCAGCCCATCCCTTGAAATTATGACCGCAGCTTTACCGCGCGCCTTTTGAGCGGCTATATTTATATATATTTTATAAATAATTTCGAATTTCCTATTGATTCTTTTGATAATTGGAATAAATAGGACTGTAATTCCAATATCATTAAGATCGTTTTAATGGCAGATTTGGCAGTTCTAGCCGGTATCGAACAGAGATATAACGGGCCGATACCGCCCGGTGACCGTTGGACTATTCGCTTTGGTAGTGCCGAAGCCTACCGCCGAGCCAAAGCCAAATCGGTTATTCGGCACACAACCCGGCGGGCCCAGAGGATTTTGGACCGTTGGAAGCGGGCCAAATTTGAAGGTCACCGGGATAACCGGCAGGAATGGGAAAAATCGGCTGTTTTGAGGGAAGATTTAAAATCTGAAGTGCGTGTGCTGCTAACATGCCGCGCCAAATGGGCGAAGTTTTTGCGCGAGACATCGAAAGCCGCCGAAGAAATTCTGATTGGATTGCTGACGCTCACTATCGGCGCCGCCAGTGTGTAGCCTTGAATATAAGCCCAAATGAGCTGCCACGGGGCTCAATAGGTGGCGCGGCCACCGGATATATCGAATACGGCGCCGGTACTGAACGAACATTCTTCCGAGCAAAGCCAGGCGACCATGGCGGCAATCTCTTCGGCCTGGCCAAAGCGGTTCATGGGAATTTTGGAAAGCATGAAATTGATATGTTCTTCGGACATTTGATCGAATATCGCGGTTCGCACTGCCGCCGGCGCCACGCAATTGACCACAACGCCGGACTTCGCCAGTTCCTTGCCCAAGGTTTTCGTCAGCCCGATAACGCCCGCCTTTGCTGATGAATAGGCCGGCGCATTCGGATTGCCCTCCTTACCGGCCACCGATGCGATATTGACGATACGTCCATAGTCACGTTCCAGCATCCCCGGAATGACCGCGCGGCTCACCAAAAATGTGCCGGTGAGATCGACATTGATAACCTGCAGCCAATCCTCGACCGGATATTCCCAACTGGGAACATTGGGGCCCGATATGCCGGCATTGTTGACGAGAATATCAATTGCACCCAATTCGCTGTGGCTGGTATTCGCGGCCATCTCCACGGCGCCCGGATCGGAAATATCGCAGATTTGACCGGTCGCGGCGCCGCCATTGCCTAAGCCGTTCAAGCTGACCAAGGCGCCATCGATCGCATCCTGGTTTAAATCCCAAATGCAGACATTGGCGCCCGAGGCCAGAAAACGCTCCGCAATGGCATAGCCAAGCCCGGTCGCGCCGCCCGTGACAACGGCGCAGCGCCCGGACAAATCAATCACATTGGCGCCCATTAGGCGGAAACCTTAAAGCCCACAGAGCCCAGATGTTCAACGGAATTGCGAACGCTAACCCCTGGGCAAAGCGCCTCGGCGGCAGTTGCGCCGCCGGCCATAATGATCCAACCCGCCTCAAGCCGTTCGCCAAATTCGGCCACCATGCGGGATGCAGCCGCCAGCGAGCGGGCCGGGTTGCCCAAAATGGCCGCGGTCGAGCCGATTTGAACCGGGCGGCCGTCAAATTCCATAATCATGCCGAGATTGGAGTGATCAAATTCTGCATGGCACCAGGGACCGACTACAAATCCGGAAGATGATGCGTTATCGGCCACCACATCTTCGACGGTGAATTTGAAATCCTTGTAGCGGGAATCGATGATTTCCAACGCCGGCGCCATTGCTTCAACCGCCGACATGGCCTGGATGGTCGTCACCGGCCCTTCCAATGGCTCCTTCAAAAGATAGGCAACCTCGGGCTCAACGCGCGGATGGACATAATCTGCGAACGATATTTCGCCGCCGTCTTCGACCAGCATACCGTCGGTCAGCCGGCCCCATATCATATCATCGACACCCATCTGGATGATCTTCGCGCGGCTGGTAAATCCCATTTTCATGCCGACACGAAACTCGCCGCGCGCCAGTCTCAGGCCAATACTTTTTTCCTGAATGTCGTAGGCTTGGGGCAAAGTGAACGCCGAAGCCTCTGATAACTGCGCAATGGCATCCCCTTTGCGCGCCGCATCATCAATAGTTGCGGCTAGATCATCAAATTTGTTACCCACGGATATTCCTCCTCAAATTGGCAGACCTAAGGCTCATTCCGGCGCGAATGCGGCGCGCGCCGAGCCCAGGCCCGAAATTCGCACCTCGTAGACTTCGCCCGGCTCCACCTTTACCATCGGCCCCAAGGCCCCCGACATAACCATATCGCCTGCCGACAGGGGCCGGCCCCTTCGCACCATTTCTTCGGCCAGCCAGCGAACCGCGTTTATGGGATGGCCGAGGCAGGCAACACCGGCACCGACCGAAACCGGCTCGCCCCGGTTTTCCATGACCATGCCGCACATGCGCCCGTCAAATTCGTCCAGGAACACTTTGTCATTGCCGATCACCATCAGTGCCGCCGACGCATTGTCGGCAATGGTGTCTTGGATATTGATGTCCCAATCCTTAATGCGGCTGCCAACAATTTCGATGCTCGCCGAAGCGTAGGCAATGGCGCTGACCACATCGGTGGTGGTCGGGCGTTCCATGGTCAGATCCTTTTCCAAAATATAGGTGATCTCGCCCTCGACGCGTGGCTGCAGCACGGCCGATGCGGGCACCTCCTCACCATCGGGAACTGCCATATCGTCGAACAACAGACCGAAATCCGGGCGGTCAACGCCAAGCTGTTTTTGCACCTGTTTGGACGTCAATCCGATTTTGCGCCCCACAAGCCGGGCGCCGCCTTCGAGCCGGCGGATAGAGTTGATCTCCTGCACGGCGTAGGCGGCATCGATATCGCCTTCGTCCAGCATGGTGCGCACCGGCAGGCATGGATTGCTGCTGTCATAGGCGGTTTGCAGCATATCGGCGGCTTCGCTGATTTTGGTCTGATCGCTCATGCCACGGGTTCCTTGTTCAAAGATGGGCGCTATCGGCAATGCGCCTTTAAACTACGGCGATTGCGCCTAATCAACGTAATCTTGGATTTGATCGCTTATTCGGCGGCTTGGCGGACGCTGGCCCAGTCCGGCGGGCGCAGTCCCTCGGCAACCGTGGACAAATCAAGGGCCGGCTCGGCACTACCGGCAATCACCCGCTGCATGGCCCGGTAGGCGGGCGCATAATCAATCACCGCATAATGCTGCGTGGCGAAATTATCAAAAATCCCGACCGAGCCCATTTCCCATTGGAATCGCACCTGAAAATCGGGCCGCTTCACCCAATCGAAGAGCGCCGCCAGCAAATGATCGCTCATATCCAAATCCATATCGACGAACTTTTTGGTCCAGTTGGAATTGACAAACAATGTCAGCCGGCCAGTCACCGGGTGGTTGATCACGGCGGGATGAACAACGATGGGATTATCCCGAATTTGTTTGAATTCCGCCTCGTTGGCCGCATCGGGCCCGCCATCGGCGCCGCGCTGGCCGGACCAGAGCCGGCGCATATGAAACGGCATGTCATGCTCGGCGCTAAGCCCCAATAGCATGCTCTTCATGGGCGCCGGCAAGGCATCAAAGGCGGCGCCGGTAGAGCACCAGAGCGTATCGCCGCCCAATTTGGGCAGCTCGATTGGCTGCAAAATGGTCACCAGATTGGGCCGCTTGCGATAGGTCACATCCGTATGCCAGTGGGCATTGCCGGACGGGCCATCGCCTTCATGATCGGTGATATGCACATCGGGATGACCGTCCAAGGGGCGCATAAATTCATGCGGCGTGACTTCGCCGAACAGGTTTCCGAGGCGGCTTTGCGCTTCCGGAGGCAGGACCTGGTCCCTAAAAAACAGAACATGATATTGCCAGAGGGCATCACTGATCTCGGCGAACACGTCATCCGATGTCAATTTACCGAGATCGACTTCGCTGACCATGGCACCCACAACCGGTGTCATCGCCTCGACTTTGATATGCCTGTATTCCATCTGGCGCGCCTCCGTTAACCCATGCCTTGCGTTCTGGCTATTACTAATAGCACATTGGGTGCGAACGCCGAGGAAGGAAAATTGATGAAAATTGCCATACCCGATTTGATCTCTAATTCCTATTTCCCCGCCGCCGCCGCGGTTGAGCTGGGCTTCTTCCAGGAAGAAGGATTGGACATGGAATTGGAGCTGATATTTCCGGTGGACCGGACCATGGAAGTGCTCCGCGATGGCGGCATAAATTTCGTCGGCGGCTCGGCCCATTCCACGCCGCACGCGTTCCCCGAATGGCAGGGCGGAAAGCTGTTGGCGTCCCTCGCCCAGGGCATGTACTGGTTCCTGATCCTGGCCACCGATATCGGCGCCAAACAAGGTGATATCGAGGCGGTAAAGGGCCTCAATATCGGCGCTGCGCCGCTGGTTGATCTGGGTCTTAGGCAGCTACTGATCGAGGCCGGCATCGATCTGGAAAAGGACAAAGTTAATATAGCACCGGTACCAGGCGCCAAACCCGAGCCCGGCAAGCAGGTGAATTTCGGCGTCACCGCCGCCAAGGCCTTGGAGGAAGGTAAAATTGACGGCTTCTGGGCCAACGGCATGGGCGCCGAAGTTGCATTGCGCCGGGGGGTAGGCACATTGGTCATCGATGCCCGCCGGGGCGACGGACCGCCGGCTGGCTTCAACTACACCATGCCGGCGCTGGTCACATCGGACACTATGATCAACGAACAACCGGACGCCTGCGCCGCCGCGATCCGTGCGCTGGTCAAGACCCAGAATGCTCTGAAAGAGGATTTGAGCCTGGCTACAAAGGTTGGACGCAAGCTGTTCCCGGCCGAAGAAGCCGAGTTGATCGCCGATGTAGTGGAGCGAGATCTGCCCTTTTATTCCACATACATTTCGCCCGAATTCGTTACCGGCATGAACAAATTTCAAAAGGACGTTGGCCTGGTAAAAGGCGATTTCACCTATGATCAAGTGGTCGCCAGCGAATTCAGCGTATATTGGACCTAACCGAATGGACGAGCTCGAAATTTATCAGAAACAGGGATTCGGGAACCAAAGCGGGTTTGGCGAGCGTCCGGCGCTTTTGATCGTCGATTTCGTCAACGGATTTACCGATGCTGATCAATTCGGCGGCGGCAACATCGATGCCGCGATCCAGACCACGAAATCTCTGCTGGCAACGGCGCGGGCTACCCAAAATCCAGTTGCGTTCACCCGCGTTGTCTATGCGGACGATGGATCGGACGCCGGCGTTTTCTGCTTGAAAGCGCCGGGCCTTGCCGCCTTGACCGAAGACGCGCCGGCAAGTCAGGTGGTCGATGATCTGACCCCGGTGCACGGCGAATATGTTATCCGTAAGACCCAGCCATCGGCGTTTTTCGGCACAAACCTTGCCGCCTGGCTGGTGGCCAAGTCCGTGGACACGGTTTTGGTTACGGGCTGCACCACATCCGGTTGCGTGCGCGCCTCGGTTATCGATTCCATGAGTTATAACTTTCGCACCATCGTCGTCACCGACGGCGTCGGCGACCGCGCCATGGCGCCGCACGAAGCCAACCTGTTCGACATGGAACAGAAATACGCAGATTTGATGACCGCCGAAGAGGTCGCGGCAAAAATCACCGAATTGGCTCAATAGTCTTTCAGTAACTTGCCGTAATTTTCAAACCTGTCACCGATGCCGGCGGCCCGAAGAGCGGCCCAAAAAGTTGCCTGATTGCTGGTAATCACCGGCTTTGCCAATGTCATCTCCAGCCCGGCGATCAAGCCAAGTACTGGAAAATCCGTGCAGGAAACCACCATCGCCTCTGCGCCCGCCCGGTCGGCGCTGATGATATGATCCTCGATGTCGCTTTGCTCCGTCCGGGCTATTTGCGGGTATTCGCCGGGCCCGCCGGCGCCGATGCCGAGCCCTTGAATATGGACTACATCGAAGCCGGCGCCTTCCAGAAAGGTAACCTCGTGATCGTTGAGGGCATCGTGGTAGGGCGTGGCAACCGCAATCCGTTTGACGCCCAGCGCATCCAACGCAGCAAGAATCGAAGCCGCAGTGGTGACGCTATTGATGCCGCTCACCTTTGTCATAAAATCGCCTAACGCCGCCGCAGGCTGAACCATGGACCCTGCCGTGCAGCCATAGGCGATGGCATCGAGCCCCGCTTGGGCCAGATCACTTGCCGTGCGTTCCACATCCGCATAGAGGGCGGCTTTGCCGGCATCGCTGGATGTGTCCAAATGCAAGGCCATGCGCGCAGCATGGATGGTGACACCGTCCGGCGCCATCATATTCCATTCGGCCTCGTTGACTGTGTTGGTGGGCGGCACGATGACCCCGATTTTGGCACGCCAGCCATAGGCAGCCTGGTGCCGCCGAGGTTCCGCTGTCATTGGCCGGCCACTTCCGGGAATAGGCCAGCCTTCATCACCTGGCCCGGCAGCGGCGCATCGAACTTTTCTTCGGCCCACTTCGCCGTTTCGATCAGGTGGTCCAGATCGATGCCGGTATCAAAGCCCATGCCGCGCAGCATGAAGCAAAGATCCTCGGTGCCGATATTACCGGTTGCCGCCGGCGCAAACGGACAGCCGCCAATGCCGCCTACCGACGCATCCAGATAGCGCACCCCGGCGGCAACAGCGGCGGCCGCGTTGGCAAAGCCGGTATTTCGCGTGTTGTGGAAATGGCAGCTCAAATCGACGCCGGCTCCAATCGCATCGCCGACCGCTACGATCCGCGCAGTCACCTGGGTCGGCACAGCGGCGCCGATGGTATCGGCGAGATTAATTTCCGATGCGCCTGAACCCACCAGATTTTTGGCGATATTTACGACCTGAGCCAAGGGGACATCGCCTTCGAAGGGGCATCCGAACGCCGCACCGATGGTCGCCGTCAGCGTCAGCCCGGCCTTGGCAACCAAATCTGAGACGGCTTCAAAGTCAGCCAAGGTTGTTTCGATGCTGGCACCTTGATTGCGCTGGTTGAAACTTTCCGAGGCAACGACGACAAAGCGCACCTCATCGACGCCCGCATCAATGGCCCTCTCGGCCCCCCGGAGGTTCAGCGCAAGGCCTGCAAACTGAACGCCGTCGGGCCGTTTGATGGCAGCCATAACCTCTTCGGCCCCGGCCATTTGCGGAACCCGCTCGGGATGAACAAAACTGACCGCTTCCATGCGGCGCAGCCCCGATGCGGACAATCTATCAATCAGCTCAGCCCGCTCGGCAACGCTCCAAATGCGGTCTTCCGACTGCAGCCCGTCCCTTGGGCCGACGTCGCAAATTACGATTTGCCGTCCGTTCTCAGATGATGCCGTCATCTTCCAGCCGCCTCAATTCGTCTTCGCTCAACCCCAGTAAGCCACCATAAATTTCCGCGTTATGGTTGCCCACTTCGTTGGGGCCAAGCCACGCAATTTCGCTTTCCGAATGGGTCAGGCGCGGTGCAAATCCAGGAACCGCCATATCGCCGAAAGTTTCATCTTCGACGCGCTGAACCATGTTCCGGTCTTTAAAATGCGGGTCTTCGGCAATATCGGCGATGGTGTATATGGGCCCGGTGACGACGCCATGCTTATCCAAAAGCGCGTCCAGCTCCTGCACATCCAGCGTTTTGGTCCAATCGGCGATCAAACCGTCCAATTCCGCCGCGTGATGGCCGCGCGCCTTGTGATCGACAAAGCGAGCATCGTCGGCAAGTTCCGGCTGGCCCATGGCTTCGCACAAGCGCCGGAACATGGGATCGATGTTCGCGGCTATGATGAGCCACTTGTCGTCTTTGGTGGGAAATATATTGGACGGCGATACATTGGCAAGCCCGGTGCCGCTGGGCTGGCGTACAACGCCCAACTTGTCGTATTCGGGGAGCGAGCCTTCCATGAAGGAAAAGCAGGATTCCAGGATCGAGGCATCGACCACCTGCCCCTTGCCGCCGCCTAGGGCGTCACGCCAATAGATCGCCATCAGCACCCCTTGCGCCGCAAACATGCCGGTCAGCATGTCGCCCAGGGAAATGCCGGTGCGCGGCGGCGGCTGATCGGGGAACCCGTTGATATGGCGGAGCCCGCCCATGGCTTCGCCGACGCTGGCAAAGCCGGGCCGGTCTGAATAGGGCCCGGTCTGGCCAAAGCCGGAAACCCGTGCGATTACCAGCCCGGGATTGATCTTGTGCAGATCTTCCGGCCCCAGCCCCCATTTTTCCAAAGTTCCCGGCCTGAAATTTTCAACCAGAACGTCGGCGCTTTGCACCAATTTGCGCACCAAATCCTGGCCCTCCGCTTCACGCAAATTCGCGGTCACGGACTTTTTATTGCGCGCCAGGATCGGCCACCAAAGACATTTGTCCTCAAAGCGGTGATGCCCCCATTCCCGCATCGGATCGCCGGTCTTTGGCGTTTCCACTTTTATCACCTCGGCGCCAAAATCTGCGAGGCGCGAGGTCGTGAACGGCCCGGCCAGCAATTGGCCAAGCTCGATCACCCGAACGCCGGCAAGGGGGCCCTTAAGCTTAGCGTCGCGTTCTTCGACTGGTATCGGCATTCGTTATGCTCCGCTGGCAATATCCCGCCATACTTTTCAGGACAGATGGATGATTGGCTCATCGAAGACGAATGGCCAATAATTCAATAGCCTCAACTTTGTATTGGGCTCGCCACGGCGCCATTGCGCCGTGCCATATATTCCCGCCCGATCAGCAGGAACGCCAATATGCCTCCGGTTACGTTTATGGCCACGCCGTAAGTAAACGCATCGCCAGGAACCAGCAGCGCCAAGCCGGCGGCGACAAACAGCAACCGGAAGGCGGCACCGATGGGGCGGAACAGATAGCCGATAAAGCCGCACGATGCGATCCATACGCCAATGCAGGCAAGGACCAAAGCGGTCAGCACTTGCACCGCCTCTCCCTGCATCAACAGGTTGGGCGATAGCACGAATACGAACGGGATGATGTAGGCGATCCATCCCAAACGTACCGCGGTCATACCCGTCTCCATGGGTTTCGCCCCGGCCAGGGATGCGGCGGCAAACGCCGCGATGGCCACCGGCGGCGTGATCATCGACATAAGCCCGAAATAGAGCACAAACAAATGCGCCGAGATCGGATTGACCCCCAGCTTGATCAAAGACGGCGCGATCATGGTCGCCAGCAACAGATAGATGGCCGAGGTGGGCATCCCCATCCCCAGCAGGATCGAAATAATCGCCGTTAATATCAGCAGCAGCCAGAGATTGTTTTCGCCAATGGCCGCCAGGATTAAGGTCAGCGCCTGACCCAATCCGGTCTTATCCAAGATACCGATGATGACGCCCGCCATTGCGCCGATGATGATGATATCGACGGACATGCGCCCGCAGCCGGAAAATGTGGCGATAAACTGTTTCGGCGTGATGCGGAGTTTCTTGTACCCGAATATGATGCTGACCACGCCGACTGAAACCGCGGCCCAGAAAGCCGCCTGTTGGGGCGCCATATTCATCCAGAACAGGGTGTAAATCAGGACGACATAAGGAACGACGAAGAACCAGCCTTCCTTCATGACCCGCATCATGGGCGGTATCCGCTCCTTGGGAAGCGCCGCGATCCCTTTCTTGGCCGCCTCTAGATCGGCCTGAACGAATACCGCGAGATAATACAGCAACGAGGGGATCAATGCCGCCAGGATAATTTCGGTGTAGGCCAGCTCCAACAGCTCGGCCATCAGGAAGGCGGCAGCCCCCATGATCGGCGGCATGATCTGGCCCCCGGTGGATGCCACCGCCTCAATCGCGCCGGCGGTCTTGGCATCATAGCCGGACTTGCGCATCAACGGGATGGTGATAACGCCGGTCGAGGCCACATTGGATACGGCGGAGCCGGAGATCGAGCCGAATAGACTTGATGCGACAACGGCGATCTTGGCCGATCCGCCGCGCGAGCGGCCCATCATGGCTGCGGACAAATCGGTAAACCATTCCGAAGCGCCGGTATGCAGCAGCATCTGACCCATCCAGATGAACAGCACCACCGTCAGAACGATGATCTTGAGCGGCAGGCCGATCAACGCCACCTCGCTGGTGCCGAGAAAGGCGATCAGATCGATATTTTTCTGTTCAACCCCCTGCAACATACCAGGCATGAGATGGCCGACGAAGCCATAGGCGACGAACACGGAGAATACGATGGTCAGGCTCCACCCAGCCGTTCTCCGCAATGCTTCCCAAACCATTGGCACAAGCAAAAGTCCAATGACAAACGCCTTGGGGCGCATGGCAAATGGATTCTCGGCGATGGAGTCAAATATCAAGACGAAATATACCGTGCCTCCCATGCCAAGCAGCGCAAGTGCATAATCATACCAGGGAATGGCATGCCGTTCGGTGCCTAGCTTCGCCGGATAACGGATGAAAACGACTGCGAGACTCAATCCAAGGCAGGCGACCATGGCCTGCTCGTCGAACCAGGTGAATCCCAGATTAAGCCAAAAATCGATGGCCCAGGTTATCGCAATTATTGTGATTAGCGCGCCCAATCCGAGCGACAGCGCGCTAACCAGCGACGATTCCACGCGCTCGGCAAGAAAGTTTTCGGCTTCTTCTTCTATATTTGGTGCGTTTTCAGACACTTTTTAACACTCCGCCAACCAGCCCCGATAATTGAGGCAAATTTTTACACGGCGTTCGATCCGCCCTAACACGCAATTCACCCGCGTTCTGTTATATAGAACGCGGGTGAATACGCTATCAACCGGTGCTCGGGAAATTACCGCTTCCAGAGACCCGCTTCTTTGTAATACTTCACGGCGCCAGGATGGTAGGCCATGCCCTGGTCCTTGGCCAAACGGCTATTGCCTTCATAGGATTTCCACAAAGGCCCGCCGCCTTTCAGTTGTTTGGTCTGCTGGTGCATGACTTTCGCAACCGTGTAGGCAGTTTTGTCGGACAGCTTCTTATGGGTCCACAGCATATAATCATAGGTAATGAACGTGGTCGGTTCGGTAACGCCGGTCAGTCCCTTGCGGGGCTTCACCACGCTCCAATAGGACTTCGGGAAATGCTTGTGCATGGCTTTCAAGGCTGCCGGGTTATTCGGGAAAGAAATATGCCGAATGCCGCCCTTGATCTTCGCGTGCATCTGCTTGACGAAGCCGGATCCGGCGGCGGCGATAACACCATCCGTCTTACCCGCCATCATCATGCGCCAGTGCTGCACCAGTCCAACAGCCGGAACTTTTGTCACGTCATCATAGGAAAGGCCTACGGTCCCAAGTCCGCCGCTATGAAGGCTGGCAAACAAAGGCGCTGCCTTAAGACCGGCGGCAAGTCGCTTGCCCTTTAGGCCGGTAATTTCGGTGACGCCGGATGCAATAGGAACGACGAAGCTGACATTGAACTTCATCATCGTGGCCACCAGACGCAAATCATCATATTTGTTCGGCTTTGAAAGTCCGGTGCCGGAAATCGCCATCCAATATTGCGCCAGGTTCGAAATGCCAAAGGCAAGCTCGCCGGCATTGACCACCGGAATATATTGCTGCGTGCCGCCCATGGTCTGTTTGCGCATCTGCAAGCCGCCGCCATGTTCGGACACGGCCTTTGAAATGGTGGCCGTGATCTGAGCAACCGCGCCCGCCTTGGTCGATCCAATACCAACCGTCTGGGCCGATGCCTGCGACGCCATCGCAATCGCGATACCGCCAGCCAAAAGTATTTTCCCTGTAATCATTTAATTTCTCCTATGTCGTTTGAAGCCAGATTTTTATCACAACCGGAACAGTTCCGGCAATGAAACATAATTTTGTGCCGGGGTAAAATTTGCCGCGCCCTGACCCAGCCTTCGCCATAATATTTGGCATTTAATATTAGCCACTCCCAGCTATAATTGCGAACGTTAGATTGGAACGATGGGGGAAGAGATGAGCGACGACAATAAGCAACTGAAAGCGCAAGAACCCTGGATCGGGGCCAGAGGCCGCATTGCCGTTATCATTCCATCGACCAATATCGGCGTCGAATATGATTGCCAGCACCTCATCCCGCCCGGCGTTTCGTGGCACTTCTGCCGCTTTTATATCGAGCAGCCGGACCTGTCCTCGGACGATATGTTCATGTCCTTCATCGAAGCCATCCGCCACACCATCCCCGATGCCTTGCGCGATGCGATGACGTGCGAGCCGTCGCAAATCATGATGGGCATGTCGGCGGAAACGTTCTGGGGCGGGCTTGAAGGCAACACCGAGTTTACCGAACGCCTCCGCGATGTGGTCGGGCCTGAGATCGGCATCACCACTGGCGCCAGCGCGCTTGATGCGGCCTTGAAAGCCTTCGGCGCCAAAAAAGTTGCCGCCCTGACCCCCTACCAGCCCATCGGCGACAAACAGGTGCACCGCTTTTTGGAAGAGACCGGCTACGAGGTCTCCAAGGTGGTCGGCCTTAAATGCGACACCGCCACCTCCATCGCCCACACCCCACCAAGCGAAGTCATCGACGTGATTTTGAACCAGTTGGACGGCGACGATGTGGACGCCATTGTCCAGGCGGGAACCAACCTTTCGGCGCTGGACCTGTTCCCGGCCCTGGAAAAACAACTGGGAAAACCGGTGATCCCGATCAATGTCGCAACCATCTGGCACACGTTCCGAACCACCGGCGTCGACGATAAATTCTACGGCAAGGGCTGGCTGTTCGAGCGGCACTAGAAATGACCCCAACGAAATGACTAAACAAACCCAAGTCATAATCGCCGGCGCCGGACCGGTGGGCTGCGTCGCCGCCCTTATCCTCGCCCGCGCCGGCGTATCGGTTCAGGTTTTGGAAGCCGAAGCCGGTCTGATATCCGATCTCCGCGCCTCCACCTTTCATCCGCCGACCCTCGACATGCTGGCCGAATTGGACGTCACGCCGAAGCTGATCGCGCAAGGCCTGATCACGCCCAAGTTCCAATACCGGGATCTGGACGATGGCCTAATCGCCGAGTTCGACCATGCCTTAATCGCCGATCACACCGACCACCCCTTCCGTTTGCAGTGCGAACAATTCAAGCTGACCCGCGTCGCCGCCGGCATGCTGGAAGACTATGCCCACGCCCCCATCCGCTACGAGGCCCGCGTCACCGGCGCCGCCCAAACCGATGCCGGCGTAACCGTAAAATTCGATACGCCGGGCGGACCCGAAGAAATCACCGCCGATTACCTGATCGGCTGCGATGGCTCCCGGAGCGCGGTGCGGAAATCCACCGGCATCGCGTTCGAAGGCTTCACCTACCCGGAACAGTTCGTCACCGCTTCCGTGCCCGAGCCCATCGACGAGATCGTTCCAGGCATGGGCCACGTGGTCTATATATCGCACCCGGAAGAATGGGGGGCGCTGATCCACGCGCCGGACTACTGGCGCTTCCTCTATCCCATCCCAGCCGATATGACCGAGACCCAAGCCTTCGAGCCGGAATTCCTACAGCGCAAACTGAAACGCCTGGTGCCTTACGGCGGCCAATACAGCGCCAATCATCTGACCATCTATGGGGTCAACCAGCGGGTTGCCAAATCCTACCGCAACCGGCGCATCCTGCTGGCCGGCGATAGTGCCCACGTGAACAACCCCTTGGGCGGCATGGGCATGAACGGCGGCATCCACGACGGCATCAACCTGGCCGAAAAGCTGGTCCAGATCCTGGCCCAGGGCGGCAACGAAGACCTCCTGGACCAATATGACCGCCAACGCCGCCCCATCGCCATCGAATATGTCCAAGCGCAGACCATCCGCAACAAAAACAACCTGGAAGAAACCGACCCAAAAATCCGCCGCCAGCGCCAGGACGATTTGCGCGCCCTGGCCGACGATGCCCAAAAATCCATCGACATGCTTTTGCAGACCTCGATGATCAACGGCGTGCGGAAATCTTTGAGCATTCAGTAAACGTGCCCAGGCCAATCGGGGATGGCCACGGGCCCGGCCTTCGCAGCCGGAGCGGCAGCTTCGGCGGAGTATGCTTGGCCGATTGGCCGTCTGTCCAGGCACCGTGCCAATTTGTTCGCTCCAAATTTTCCACTCTCCCTAACGCGCTGATCCCTGAATACTGATTCCTGAAAATGCGACATATTTTAGTAAAAATCCGGTATGGATTGGTATGGTTTGGTATGGAAAAGTCGGCATAGGGCGCTTGGGGATTGGCTGGGTCGGCCAAGCGTCCGTCGAGGCAGAGTTCATTCTTTCATTATTCACTCCCTGGCACCTGTTTTTATTATTCGCTCCAATCTATTTTCTAACCACTGATCCCTAATTTCTGAGATGCGACATATTTTCGCAAATTCGACCATACCGGTTCACGAGCATTCCTAACGGTATATAACGGTTTATACCGGTTCTTCGGCGCCCCCTGCGGTGCGCCTTCTGTGTTGGGATATAGTTTGAAATTTGCGGAATGCAATAGCGGCGATATTCAAACGGAGGGCTGGGGATGGCTGGGTCGGCCAGCCGGGCGCCGTGTTCCAGATCGAATAGAGTTATTAGCACGGACCATGCTATATTTCGGATACATTCTCCGCCCCAAACCAAGCTCGGGCAGTATCGATAACATCGTCACTAGGGGATTGGTAGAAAACGACCAGATTTCTTTTTGCCCGAGTACAACAAACATAAAATAATTTCTGAGTGCGATCTAATATAGTGGCGAAAGATCTTTTTCTTGCTGGCGTTAAGGTATCAACAATATTTTCATTTAAAAGGTATTCAAAATTATATTTGTTCCAATTCCCATTATCTAAAACTACCAAGACGTTATTAAATTCTGCGCCCTTGATCCCATGCTGCGTTGAAAAAGGAGTGTAGCCTTCAAGATAACTGAATAGATTCTGAAATTCACTGAATTCAACCTGCTTCACCCTGTCAAACACATAAGATTTTTCGTCAACAAACTCATTAAATTTGTCATCTAATTTACAGATACCTTCTTTATCAGCGTAATCCAGCACCTCTTCAATCGTATTGCTGCCCATGCCTTCCAGATGCTCAATTATATTTTTGAGCCGTTTTTTATCCTCAACGTTCTGAATTTTGAATTCGGTGTTTCTCAGAAATTCATTGAATTTTTTTTCTCTGTACAAATTTACATTTGTCTGAATTTTGAAAAGCTGTTTTATCAAATTATCTCTTTTTGAACCCGAGGATGATTCATCATCCTCATCTTGCTTTTTATCATCTAACAATGAGTCACTGTCTAAATAGATTTTCCTGAATGTCTCAAATGGGCACCTCTTAGCTTTTTCAAAAAGCTCTTTGTTGTCATCAATAAATGTTTGCATGCCTGGTGTAGGCAATATTGGCTTTCTCTCTGCCTCCGCTTGCCCTTCTAATAATTTTTCGATCACACCGCCAAACGTATCCCCAGAAAAATTGGTCGCAATGTCATGGCTTTTTATGTAGTCGGTTATCCTCCTTTTATAATCTAGGATTTTATCCCCATCATAAATTTTCATCAGAGTCGTGAACCCTGCCTTTGGCGCAATGAGATTGTGGGTAAGATTTAACTCTTTGGTTTGTTTCGAATCACCGAAATCCCAACCTAGAGATTTTTTTGGCTTCCTCAAATTTGTCCTCATTGGCTAATGAATAATAGAATTCAATCGTTCCATCTATTACGTTTCCATCAACCATATTCGGAGCAGCTTCATCGACGGAAGCCACCTGAACTAACCCATCAGTTCTAAGTTTGTTGGCAAGCTCATAAATCAATCTTGGATTTCTTCGATTTTGCTCCTTTTGCACTTCTAGAACGACATTCTGCGCTTGATAGACTGCTAAGTTTCCAATGCCATCGTCATAAATTGACTGCATAGCATCACCAAAAAATCCAATTATATTTTTCTTTAAACTCTGTGATAGATGACTTAGCAAAATCTCCACCACCTCAGGCGCAGTGTCTTGGTATTCATCCAGGAAAATGAAAGGGTATTTATCCTTTAGAATATCGCAAATCTTGATATTTTTTTTGAAAATGTAGTTAGCAATTGTCAGCACTTCATCATGAGAAATTATACCCTCACGCATTAAGGTGAATTCCTTATATTGGATATCTTTATCAACGAAATAATCTAAATCCACATCTTCGTCTGGGCTATTGAACCTTTTAACGTCGGGGTCATTTATGAGCTCAATAGCCGCCTTTTTTAGCTCTTTCTGATAGGACTTAATGTTATCCCAGAAAAAATCATGGATTGTGCTTACAGTTAGGTTTGTATGATTCACGCGCTCCGAAATTTCTCTTACGGCTGCATTTGTGTATGTCATACATGCAATTTGCGCTGTTGGATTTTGGCGAATTGTTTCTCTAATGACCTGCACTAATGAATATGTTTTTCCGCTTCCAGCTCCACCACTTAAAAGAAAATTATTGCCGCCACCAATATGCTCAATTATTTTTTCAACCTCGGGCTCTAAACTTACTTCTCCTTCAGCCATTTTAAGCCCTCCTTGATGTATGCAGGAGAGTTCCAGTTTGAATACTCTATGTGTGGGTTAGTTGCTTCGTCTGTCTCACTGTTTAATAATATTTCCATTGCAAAAGAAGGCTTGCTTGCCACCCCATCGTTGGCAAGTTGGTACGAATCTGGATTTTCAAGAAAATCTTTGAGGTGCTTTTGAGGTCTCAAGTTCGGGAAACTGTCGTTCCCTATAAATTCACCTGCGTCATCAAGAGATTTGCTCCTAATAAATTCTCCGTTGATATGGAAGAAAGCATCCTCAAAGCTTCTGGCATGGTACTTCACCCCAGAATCGTTTTCTTCTTCTGTTTGGTATGCACAAACCAAATGTCCTGCATCATCTTCTACCCATTGTTGGGAGTCGGCATCCCTTTTTAGAACTCGTTTTTCCAAGGGTTTCTTTATAAAATCGGCTAGAGAATTGTAGTCGCCATAGAAAATTTTTAGCGCCCCATTGCTTGTGTTTTCACTTCCGACAACCGGATGTGCTTTGGACACCATTTTGTCGTCACCATCTGCATTTTTTTCGACATTTCCATCTTTGTCAGTTTGTTGAACACTTTTTACAGAGTCTATATCAGTGACAATTAGCGATTTGACGCCAATAAAATTTATGAATTTCTCGAATATATGAGAATATGCACCAACCTCAATTATGGAAATATTCTGAGAAAGTAAGGGAGTTGAGGGAGGTATTTTTTCTTCTATTTCCCGTCCAATATCTTCTTGGTCGAGCTTCTTCATCATAGCTGGAAGTAATATTCGTTCCGTATCACCCTCAATAAAAATAGCCTTATCGGCGAAAAAAAGCTCGGATCTATTAAGAGTTAGATATTGTTTTAAGAACTTAAAATATTGCTCTGCCCCACTTGCGCCGTATTCGGCTTCCAAGTCCTTTATGTTTCTTGAAACAACGCAATTTTCTTCAATTTTAAAATATTTAATATCATCAAAATCGCTTTCCGAGACGATGTGTGATGAATGGGTGCTGAGAATTGTCTGAATCTTTCTATCCTTACCATCTTCTCTTTTGATACCAGCCTGCAACAACGATTTTATATTCTTGATAAAAATATACTGCATTTGCGGATGGGTATGCGCTTCCGGCTCCTCAATAAAAAGCAAGTTTATATCAGCGGGTTTCTCCTCTTTTTTTCGTTGAAAATCCTGAAGTAATATTTTGATTTCAAATATCATGCTTATTAAATTCATATAGCCCAATCCGTTATAATTCTCCGGCAACGAATGGCTCGAATCGTCAAGGCCGTACATTACTGTGGTGTTTCCCTCGAGTAGCTCTTTGTGTTGTAAAGTTGAAACAATTTTGATTATCGTGTCGTCTTGTTTAATACCGCCAAACTTTTTGACATCTTCAATCAACTCCTTGAAGAGCTTTGAATAAACCTCATCAAGTTTTACATCGGTATCAGACAGCTCTTCCTTGAACATCTCAACAATTTCTGAATCTTGGTCACTTGCTTCTATTTTGCCGTAAATTTTTGTGGACAGAGAAGAAAGTGCTTTTTCGGAATCTTTGTTAGAAACATTCCGCCTGGCACTAATATGCTTAAAGTTAATAATATTCCTAATCTGAATCTTTTCTTTATAGAGGTCAGTAAATACGTCGTTGTTTTCTTTCATCTTCTCTATATCGTATTCAAGACTTTTTCTTGATAATTTGAAATACTCCTTGTGTCTGTCTCTAAGGTAATCGAAGAAATCTGGTTTACTCTTTTTATCATTTTTTTTCTTTTCACGAAGCGCAGCGAAATCATTATTTAACGACTCAAATTTTTCTTCTGTAAGGTAATATTCAAAGGCTATAACGACCATTCGATTTTCTGGGTCCAAGTCCATGATTACTTTGTTACCGATATTAGCGAGGTCGTCATTTTCGTCGTATTCAATAAAAACTTTCAGAGAGATACCCAAGAAGGGAAATGGAGATTCCGTTTCTTCATCATCTTCAATTCTTATTTTTAGGGCAGATTTGAAGTCGCTATTAAAATCATCAAAGGAAAAATTATTTTGGTCTGAATTAACTCCAAGAAATTTATCAAGGACAATTAAAAGAGAAGTTTTCCCGCTGTTGTTTTTTCCAATAACGAGTGACAGATCATCCTCAAGATCAAGTGACATATCTTTGAGACGCCGGAAATTTTGCACTTTTATGGTTCTTAGGTTCATGTCATTTTCTCAAGCTGTTGGAATTGGACGTCCTTACACGGCAACACCTTCGGATGTCATGATATCGGTATTAACGGCGTTCCATTTGGAAGGGCGCCGCATGAAAAAATACGGGAAATACTAAAATATCGCAGTCAGTGTAAATCTGTCAAATTACACACGCATACTAAATCTTCTAGAATCAGACACCCTCGCGTCCCTTGCACCATTCCGCTGCCGCGTTGCGGCTACCTAGAAGTGTTTAGAAAGCGGTGCCCCCCATCAGGGCGCGCTGAAGCCGACCATGCCATCCCTTCCGCGCGCGGACCCCGCTTCACCCTATACTCTCCCGCGCCCCGCGCCGGGTTAGTAGATCTTTCACCCCACGGGTAATCGGTTACCCTCCAGCAGCTTCGCTTGGCGAGGCTCGCCGTCCTCGGCCCCGGTGAGGCTTATGCCGCTCGCCACTTTCCCGCCCTCTTCCAGGCGCACCAGTTTGAACGCCTTCGGCTTGATCTGGGCCGTATCGTAGGTGAGGCGCAAGATGTGGTCTTCGCTTAAACTCCAGGCGCCGGATTCGAACTGGCAGGGGAAATAGAGATCGAAGTTATCGAAGCGGCCGAAGTAGATGGAATGCTCGGCGCCGTCTTTTTCCGTGTAGACCAGGGTGTTTCTGGTCAGGAAATTCTGGGCGCCGTAGTAGCCCTTGAGGGCGGCGCCTTCATCGGCGGCGGCGGGGGCCGCGCCGGCGAACATGAGGCCAGCGAACATGAGGCCAGCCGCGAACGCAAATGTCTTCCATGATTTCGGCATTTCGCCCTCCAATGCCGGGATTATAGCATGGAATTAGCATGGGATCACTAAGTGCAACCCATCGGGGCGCACGGAAGCCGACCATGCCATCCCTTCCGCGCGCGGACCTAACATCACCCTTTCTTCCCATCCCTTCCGCGCGCGCACCCAAACGCACCCGCCTTTTTACCGCACTTGGCGCATGCGTGACAGGACCACTTGCAAATCCGGCGTCTCGACAACCGGCAGCGAGCAAATGGGGCCACGGCAGACATAGGCCGTTGGCTTGCCGTCCAGTTGGGTTTTGAACTTGGCCGGGTGGGTATCGGGCAGCGCGGTCCCCGGCGGGATGATTTGAAATATGCGGGCCGGCAGGCTGGCTTGCATCACGGTTCCGGCCAGGCGGTCCGTGCCGGCCTCGCCGCGCGCCCCGATGATCACCACCTGCATCGCCGTTTGCCAGTCGTAGAACCCGTTGAGCAGACCGGCGACGCCGAACGCGGCTTCCAGCCCATGACCGCCGAGGGCGGCGATGATGCCCTTGGCGTGGCCCGACCATTCTGCGCCCCCGGTCAGGTAGTAAAGCCGCGCCAATACCGCCAGCATGGCGCCGTTGCCGGACGCGTTGGGATTGTCGATATAGGGTTTGCGCCTTGGTATCATGGCCGAAACCGAGCCTGCCGATACGCTGTAAAAGCCGCCGCCTTCAACGTCCAAGTGGGTTTTTGCGGCCTGGCGCACCAGCGCGGCCGCGCGCGCCAGATAGGATTTGCGCCCGGTGGCCTCGTAAAGGGCAATGCCAGCGCGGGCGAGGCCGGCATAATCGCTTAAGGTCGCTTCGGGGCCTGGCTTGCCGCCCGCATAACTGTGGCTGAGCGCGCCGGTGGGACCAGTCAGCAGGGCACTGACGAATTGGAACTCTGCGCCGGCCCGGCGGATCAGAGCCGCATCGCCAAAGCCAGCGCCGATTTCAGCCAGCGCCTCGATCACCATGGCGTTCCAATCGGCCAGGATTTTGCCGTCGCGCCGGGGCCGGGGGCGCTGCGCGGTGGCCGCTTTCAGCGTCTTCAGCCCGGCCGCCAATGCGGCGCTCACCTGGGCTTCGGTCATTTTGAATTGGCCGGCAAGATCGGCGAGGCTTTCTTCGCTCCGGTGCAAGACGCCCTGGTCCGACGCATCGTCGATATATTCGCCTTCGCGGGCCCCGATGCCGTAAGCGGCGAGGAATAGGGGCGCCTGGCCGCCAAGGCGGGCCGTGATGTCCTTGGCGTTCCACACATAATAGGCGCCCTCTTCTTCATGGCCTTGGGCGCTTTCGCTGTCGGCATCCAGCGCCGCCGCAAAGCCGCCGCCGGCCAGGGCCATCTCGTCGAACAAGAAGCGGATCGTTGCCCGGATGCGGGCGCCAAGGCCGGGGGTCGGCTCTTCGCGCCACAAGCGGATCATGAGGCGCAGCATGCCAGCGTTCACATCGAGCATTTTTTCGAAGTGGGGCGTGAGCCAGGCAGAGTCCACCACATAGCGGTAAAAGCCACCGCCAACATGGTCGTACATGCCCTTTTCCGTCATCTGGGCGACCGCGGCGGTAACGGCTTCGCGGTATTCCACCTTGCCGGTGGCCACATAGCCCCGCCACAAAAGCTCCATCGCCGGGACCATGGGGAATTTGGGCGCGCCGCCGAAGCCGCCTTCGAAACCATCGATCTCGGAAAGGAACGCCGCCGCCGCTTTTTTGAAATGCGCCAGGCTCAACGCGCCGGTGGGGGTTGCTTCGGAGCTGCGGATCATTTCGGCGAGGCTTTCGGCATCGCGCTGGATATCATCTTTCAGCTTTGCATAACCCGACGCGACGTCGGCAAGGATGCGAAGGAAGCCGGGGCTGCCACCCCCAGGTTCGAGCGGGAAATAGGCGCCGCCCCAGATCGGCTGGGCCGCCGGCGTCAAAACCACGTTGAGCGGCCAGCCCGATGGCAGGTTCAGGGCTGCCATGGCGGTCTGGAAGTAATCATCAACGGCGGGCAGCTCTTCGCGGTCAATCAGGATCGGGAAGAAATCTTCATTGATGCGCGCCGCCACGGCTGCGTCGGAAAAACTTTCGCGCCGCATCACGTGGCACCAATGACAGGCAAGGTAGCCGATGGACAAAAATATGGGCTTTTTCTGGCTCCGTGCTTCGCCCAGGTATTTTTTGTTCCAGGGGCGCCACTTGACCGGGTCCTTGGAATGAAGCTGGAGATAGGGACTGGCTTCGAATTTCAGAAGATTGAATTGCTCCGCCCCGCTGGCCGGCGGCACCAGAATCATGACTACAATAACGGCGGCAAATAGACGGAACATGGGTAGGCAGCCAAATATCATTGATGGGGCGCGGCGAATACTACCGCCAGTAGGCGGCGACGGCTAGCGGCTAAAAGCAGAACTTTCGGAGGCGGGCGGAAGGGCCGTGGGCCGCCAGCGCAACGCCCAACAGGTAATTCTCCGCCAGCGGCGCGCAAATGCTCTTCCACAAAGCGCCGTTCACCTGGTGCAAGTGCCATGCGCCGTTCGCCGGATCGGTGGCGGCAAGCGATGGCTCTTCAAGCAGGCCGACGCCGGCAGCCTTATGGGCGGCTTCCAGGCGCACCCAATCCGCCAGCATCGCTCTTCCGGTGCCGCCGCAAGATGGCAGCAAATCTTTGTGCGCCGCCACCCAATCGGCGCGGTCCAGGCTTTCGATGTCGGCGCCGATGGGGCCGTCGCAGGCAACCGCGCATATGGCCATATCGCCGGCGCGGGAGACATTGACGTAGAACGGGCTTGCCCCGGTCCGGTCCAGCACATGGATTTTGCCATTGGCCGAGCGGTGAAGCCGGTGGGCCTCGGCATCCCATTCCCGGTAATGGGCAAGCGCCCTGGCGATCAGGTCTTCGGATTCCAATTTTGGGCCCTGGCAAACCCAGACATGCACGTCGCCGCCCGGACGGGCGATCATCATGCGATCACCTGTTCGATAACGGTGCGGAAATTCTCGCCCATTTTTTCGAGGGAGGCTTTGGTATAGAGGTCCCGGTTGTGGCGGATGGTGAGGCGGAAGCGGCCGCCCGTCACGCGCATCAGGAAATTCATGACCAGATCGTTTTGCGGATTTTCCGGCCCACGGGACCGGGGAAACGGCAATTCCGGCGCCTGAATTAGTCTGGAGCCTCGGAACATCTGATCATATTGGCCCTGATAGTTGAAGGTCACGTTGGGGGGCGGATATTCCGGCCAGCCGGCGCCGGCATCGGTGACGTAGCGTAGCGCGCCGTAGCCGAAACCGTTGTTGGGCACTTGGGCGCGGGCGTCCGCGATGGTGCGAATATTCTCAAGTAACGTCGCGCCTTGCGGGCAGCGCAGGATCAGCGGGTAAAAGGCCATGAAAAAGCCGGTGGTTGAACTCACATCAATATCCGAGCCGGGATTGTGGCGGCCATGGTGCAGCATGGAAATGGACAAGGTCTCGCCGTCCGCCAGCCAGTCCCGCAGCGCGTAATAGAACGCGGTCAGGAGGACGGTTTCTGTCTCCAACCCGCGTCCCAGGGTGGCAATGCGCAACAGCCGCTCGGTCTGGGATGGATCGAGCCAGATCACGTGGGTATCGAACTGGCCGTCGCAGTTCCGCTCGCACATCATGTCGGTCAGAAGCGGGCCCGGGTTGCCAGCGACCTGGCTCTGCCAATAGGGAATTTCGGAGCGCAAGCTTTCGGAGCCCGCATAGGCCACCAGGACTTCGGCCCATTTCGCAACCCTGGCGGTCTTGGCGGCGGGCTGATACGCGCCCTTCCCTAGGATTTGAAAATAGGCCGTCTCCAAATCCTTGACGAAAATGCGCAAAGAAAATCCGTCGAAAACAAGATGATGCGCGGCGATGGCGATGTGCGAAGCGCGCCGGCTGCCAAAGTCGAGCAAATAGACGCGCGCCAGCGGCCCGTTGCCTATATCGAAATGGCTGTGCAGATCGTCCAGTAATTCTTTTGTGACTGTATCCAGATCGCTTTCGAGGGTGGCGGTAAGGTCGTGATAGAAAAAGGCTGGCGCATGGGGCCGCTTTGAAGCCCGCTGTCGCCAGACGCCATCCGACTGATCGAACCGGTGGCGGAAGGCGCCGTGATGGGCGATGACCGCATCGACGGCGGCGCCAAGCACAACCGGGTCAACCTGGGCCGACAAGCCGAGCAGCGTGCCCACGTTCCAATGGTTCTGGTGGGTGAATTCTTGGGCAAAGAACCAGGCTTGCGTCGGCGATATTGGAATGTCGCCGGACGCGGGGGCGTCTTCGCTACTGGGCGGATCAATGGCGACGGCGCGGGGCGCGATCTTTTCGATGGATTGGTAGCGGATGATATCCACCGGCTTGACCGAATAGCCGGCGGCTCGGACGCGCGCCGCAACCAACGTGGCCAGCAGGGAATCGCCGCCAAACTCGGCGAACGCGTCGTGCAATCCGATCCTGTCTTCGCCGAGCAATTCCGCCCAGATGGCCGCGATTGCCTTTTGGGCCTCGGTCACCGGGCTGACATATTCTGATTTGCGCATGATTTGCGTGGGCGCCAGCTCCGCCAATTTGCGCCGGTCCGGCTTTTGCGCATCGGTTTTCGGAATTTCGTCCAGAACGACGATTTGGCTGGGAACCATATAGTCCGGCACCCAGGCCAAAATCCGTTCCTGGATATCCATGGCAACCTCGCTCACCGGAACGCCGGGCCGCGTCTTCGCATCAAAAACAACAAAGGCGGTGAGGGAAAAATTGTCGCCAGCGCCGACGGGCAGGATGACCGCCTCGGCCACGTACGCAACGCGCAGGATCGATGTTTCAACCTCAGCGACGTTGACCCGGTAGCCGTTAATCTTCACCTGTAAATCCCGGCGCCCCAGATATTCGAGGGCGCCCGAGGCCCCGATCCTGCCGAAATCGCCGGTGCGGTAAATGGGGCGGCCATCGGGGCCATTGGTATAGCGGGCGGCGGTCAGCTCGGGCTCGTTCCAATAGCCGGCGAACAGAAACGGCGAGATAATGCCGATCTCCCCTTCCCGCCCCAGCGTTGGATATCCTTCGTCGTTCAAAAGCACGATCTCGGATGACCCCGCCGGGAAGCCGACCGGAATAATATTTCCGGCCACGGTCGTATCTTGGCTAAGGAAATTAAATGTGACGTGAACCTCGGTGCTGCTCAGGCAGTTGACGAACAAACAATCGGGCGGAAATTTGCCACGGAACAATTCGAAATCCGATACCAGACAGGTGTCGGAGCCGACGCGCATGGTGCGCAAGGCAAGATGCCTGGCGGTTTCGATGGATCGGACAAAATGGCGGAAATAGCCGGGCAAGGTTCTGAACCGGGTAATGCCGTTGGCCTCCATCCAGCTCAGCAGGTCTTGCGGCGCATGTTCCTTGATATCGAAAGGCAGTAGCGCGCCGCCGTTCAGCAATGCACCATAAATGACCGGTTGCGAGGCGCCGACCGAGTATGACGACACCAGTGCGATTTTCTCGTCCCAACGATATCGCTCGGCGTTGGTGTAGATCAGCATCTTGCCCAACAACGTCCGGTGACTGTGGGTGACGCCGAGGGGCTTACCGGTCGAGCCCGAGGTAAACACAATATAGGCAAGATCGTCCGCCGCCGGATATGGGATCGGCGTTGCCTCCGGGTTGGGAGCGCTCAATTGCTCCCACAAAACGGCCGGGGCGCCGGCGATTTCGGCGATCTCTTCGGCAAAGTCCTGGTTTGCCTGATCCGAGATAACTAGCGCCGGCACCGCAGCATCGATAATGGCGCGCTGCCTTGCCAGGGAATGGGATGGATCGAGGGGCAGATAACAAGCGCCGGCGCGCAAAACCGACAGCATGGCGGCGATCATTTCCGCGCCCTGGCCAAACAACAAAATCACCGGCCCAGCGCCCGGGCTGAAATCATGGATATTGCGGGCAGCATTGGAGACCAACCGGCTCAACTCGGCATAGCGGATCACGCGCCCACCATCATCGATGGCGATATTTTCAGGGTATTGGTCGGCGATAAGATCGAACCGCTCAGAGACCGAGGCTTCGGTAGCGGCCATCGGGAATTCCGCATAGTCGTTGCTGGGCATAAGCCGCGCCGGAGGATTGTTAAGAATGTGTAGCGGGCTGTCTGCCAAACCCAAATCATGGGGCTGTCCGGTCTTGCGTTCAGGCGCGCCAAGCCCGCTCGCAAGGGCCAATTTTATATAGTCCAGCAAGGTGGCCACGGTGCTTTCGTCGAACAAACCGGCATTTCCGACCAGAACCAGGAGCGTGGAATTTTCCCGGCAATCAACCGAAAATCCGAGATCGTTTTCGATGTATGGGTAGCCGTAGGAAAAATGTTCGGCGCTGCCGGAACCGCCCAATGAAACGGCCCGCGCATCGGTATATTCAAACGTAAGCCGGGTAAATTCGGAAACCTCCGGCACGTTCCGTGCGCGCAATTCCGGCAACAGAACATCCAAAGGCACCGCCAGCATGGGACGCGCCGCCTCCCAGCTTGCCGACGCGGCCCGGGCCAAATCCATAAACGAAGCTTGCCAGGACATGGGTATGGATATGGGAACGCCGTTCTCAAACGGTCCGAGGCTTTTCGTTGGCGCCCGCTCGCCGCGCGCCGGGCTTAGCCGCGTCAGCAGCGCGCTCAAACCGCTGCCATATTGATAGAGCACGGTAAGCAGGGCGGCGAGCAGTACCGCGTCCGCGCCGATGTCATGGGCCGCGCAAAAATTGGCAAGGCTGGCGCGCTCATCCGGGGTTAGTTTGTAGGCGGCGGAATGGCCGTGAAAATCCGGCTCCAAGGTGCGGGCGCGGTCCAATGGAAGCGCGAACTTTGCGTCCACCGCGTCGGCGGCCAACATGCTGATATATGAGGCTACCTTCGGCGTAATCTCCGGCATTTCAATCGACGCGGCGGGTCGGTGCCGGCCGGCGCCCGCCTGCCCGCCCTGCATGCGCGACAAAAAATCATCGAGAAGGATGTGCAGGGTCAACTGGTCGGCAATTAGCCGATGGGCGGTGAGCATAATCACCCATCCAGCGCCCAATTTTTTAGCAATGGCGCAGCGCAGCAAAGGCGCGGCATCGGTACAAAATGGCTTGGCAGCAAACTGAGTGAGGCGTTCCGATATCCCAGCATCGCCAATATCTTCGGCGCGCCAGATTTCGATCTCCACGGTACCGGGATTTGCCAGCGGCAGTGCACATAGGGAACCGTCGGCATCATGAAATACCCGGCGCAGACATGGCAGGTCGGCTACCAGCCCGGCGAAAACCTTTCGCACCTTGGCGATATTGAATTCGCCGCTCCACTCGACAGCAACGCACCGATTGCCAAGCGCCGGGTCGGAACTGTGCAGGAACCACGCTCGCAACTGGCTGTGCAGAACTTCATGCATGTTCGAGGCCAGCAACGATGTTCAATATCCGTCTATCAGCAGGCAAGGTATTTTCTCGCTAAAGAATTATATTATCAAAATATGCAAATGATATTTGTTGATCCCCTAGATGGTGTCAATGAAATTTATTCTATTATTTAATGTAATTTATTCAATATACAATCATTGATTTTATTTTCTCCGCTGGCAGGCCTTGGGAGCTAAGGCAGTTCTTCTTGGCGCCGGGCCAACCGAAATTGCCGGCCAATAATTTGACCGCGATCAATCCCCCATCGCTCCAAATTCCTTATGTTCAATTGGAAATCCAGCCAACAGGAAAGGTTGCGACAGCGCAAACGGACCCAATTCATTTGGCTGAAATCTCATAACCGAAGTAATCGAAAGGTTTTTAAACGATGCCGGAAGCTCCCTACCGCTGGGTCATGACAGAATCGGGCAAGCCCATGGAGAAAGTGGAATTTGATCCCTTCCCGCCCGGTGATGGCGAAGTTGTCGCCCAAGTCGAAGGCTGCGGCGTCTGCCATACGGACTTAGGCTTTTATTATGACGGGGTGCGCACCGGCGCCGCATTGCCGCTGGCTCTTGGCCATGAAATTTCGGGCCGCATCACCGCCGCCGGCAAGGGCTATGAGGACTGGCTCGGCAAGGCGGTCTTGATACCGGCGGTTATCCCTTGCGGGATTTGCGATCTTTGCAGGCGCGGCAAGGAAACCATCTGCCGCGCCCAGTATGTTCCCGGCTGCGACATCCATGGCGGGTTCGCCAGCCACATCAAATTTCCAGGCTACGGTATGTGCGAGATCGACGAGGCGAGGCTGGCAGCCGCCGGGCTCGACCTGGCCGATGTTTCGGTGGTCGCCGATGCACTGACCACCCCCTATCAGGCGGTCTTCCAAGCCGAGCTGAAAGAGGGCGATCTTGCCATCATTGTCGGCGTAGGCGGCGTTGGCGGCTATTGCGTTCAGGTGGCCGCCGCTTTTGGCGCCACCGTCGTTGCCGTCGATATCGATCCGGCCAAGCTGGATCAAATCTCCAAGGCCGGCGCCTCGGCAACCTTTAACCCGGCGGACTATCCGGGCCGCGAGCTCAGAAAAGCGATCGCCGAGTTTGCCAAGGAACAGGGCCTAAGGGCCACCGAATGGACAATCATGGAATGCTCCGGCTCGGCGCCCGGCCAGCAGACAGCCTTTGGCCTGCTGGTCCATGGCGCCACCCTTTGCGTGGTCGGCTTTACCATGGACCGGGCAGAGTTTCGCCTGTCAAATTTGATGGCGTTCCACGCCCGGGCGCTAGGCAACTGGGGCTGCACCACCGCCAATTATCCAGACGCCTTGAATTTGGTGTTGGACGGCAAGGTCAACGTGAAGTCGTTTATCGAGCATCACCCCTTGGACAATATCAACGAGGTATTCGAGCTTGTTCACGCCCACAAGAATAGAGGGCGGGCAATCTTGATGCCCAACATGCCATCGTAACCAATAAATTTAAATATTTCAGAGGAACAAGAACATGGTCAAAGACACCGCAACCGTCGTGAACGAAACCGCTCTAGGCGGTCTCAAGAACCACAATTTGGTAGCAGATTGGTCCTGCCCGGGCCTGAAATACGAAAAAAAGAATGCCATCGATGCAAATGGCGAGACGGTTGAGGGCATCTATAACGTCTGGATCACCCTCGATAACGAGAAGCAATTCAATTCCTACGACACCGAAATGGTCAAGGGTATGATCTTCGCGTTCCGCGAGGCTTCCAATTCCAGGGACGTCAACGCGGTGGTCCTAACCGGCGCCGGAAGCAAAGCCTTCTGCACCGGCGGCAACACCAAGGAATATGCCGAATACTACGCCGGCAACGACCAGGAATACCGGCAATATATGCGCCTGTTTAACGATATGGTCTCGACCATATTGGTGTGTGACAAGCCGGTGATCTGCCGGGTCAACGGCATGCGCATCGGCGGCGGCCAGGAAATGGGCATGGCCTGCGATTTCTCCATCGCCCAGGATATGGCCAACTTCGGGCAAGCCGGCCCAAAACATGGATCCGCCGCAATCGGCGGCGCCACGGATTTCCTGCCGGTCATGATCGGCGTTGAACAGGCCATGGTATCGGCCGTTCTTTGCCAGCCCTTTTCCGCGCACAAAGCCGCCCGCCTCGGCATCATCACCGATACGGTTCCGGGCTTAAAGGTGGATGGCAAGTTCATCCCCAATCCCTATGTGGTGACCGAAGTGGTAACCGATGACTGGGGGCGCATGATCCACGGCGAGTTTAAAGAAGGCGAGGAGAAAGCCAAAGCAAAAGAAATAGTGGCATCGGGCGAAATGGATTTGTCGTTGCTGGACGCCAAGGTGGAGGAGCTTTGCACGTCGGTTCTGCACACCTTCCCCGAATGCACCACCAAGAGCCTGGAGCAATTGCGCAAGCCGAAGCTGGAAGTCTGGAACTTGCGCAAAGAAGATGCCCGCTCCTGGCTCGGCTACAACATGATGGCCGAGGCCCATGCCGGCTTCCGCGCCTTCAACGAAGGCAACCGGGAGGTCGGCCGCGAAATCGATTTCATCAGCTTGCGCAAAGCCCGCGCCGCCGGCGCCCCTTGGACCGCCGAGCTGATCGAAAGCCTGATTCCCAGGGCCGCGGATTGATTTGAGGAGATAGGGAATGTTCGATCTCAAGCACCAGGGCAATGTTTCGGTTCTGACCCTTTGCCATCCGCCGGCCAACGCCATCGGCCATGCCTGGCTGGAAGAGATAGAGAGTATTTTGGATGAGCTGGAGGGCAATGAGAACACCAATATCCTGCATCTCCGTTCGGACCAGAATATATTTTGCGCCGGCGCCGATCTCAAGGAATACAAGGCGCGCATGGAAAGCGGCGAAGATGTCAGCGAATACAAAAAGTATTTGCAGAGCTTCCACCATGTGTTCACGCGTATCGAAAGCATGAATAAGCTGACGGTGGCCGAGGTTGGCGGCGCCGCTCTCGGCGGCGGCTTCGAGTTGTCGCTTTCCTGCGATCTTCGTATCGCTGCCCATGAGGCCAAGCTGGGCCTGCCCGAAGGCCGCCTCGGCCTGATCCCTGGCGCCGGCGGCACCCAGCGTCTCACCCAGCTTTGCGGCCCCTCCACCGCCAACCGCATCATCCTGGCTTGTGAAATTGTCGGCGGCCAGACGGCCCTCGAACTAGGCATGGTGCAATGGGCCGTCCCCCGGGACGAACTGGCCGCCAAAACACAAGAACTGATCGACGGCTGCGCCGGCCTTTCATCACCTGCCCTCGCCGGCGCCAAAAAGTGCATCGCGGCGGCCCAGGATCCGGCCATAGACGGCTATGAGATGGAAATCGCGGTCAGCCTGGAGCTAGTGCAAAACCCCGACAGCAAAAGGCGCGTGGCGGAATTTTTTGACAAATGATGGACGAAAGGTTGCATGAAATGATGGATTTAGGCGATAAAATCACTGCCGTTACCGGCGCCGCCTCGGGCATCGGCAAGGCCACGGCGAACGCCTTCGCGGACGTCGACGGCATGGTGTATATGGGCGATCTGAACGTTGAGGCCGGTGAAGCGGCTGCCGCCGATATTCGCGGCGGCGGCGGCAAGGCCAGCTTCATCCCCCTCGATATCACCGACGATGCCTCCATCGCCGCCTTCCATGATCAGATCATCGACGAGGCGGGCCGCCTGGACGTGCTGGCCAATGTCGCCGGCTGGGGTCACACGGAGTTTTTTGTCCAATCGAGACCTGCCGATTGGAACAAGGAAATTGATATCAACCTGATGGGCCCGATGAAAATGTGCCACGCTTTTTTACCCGGCATGTACGAACAAAGCTATGGCCGCATCGTCAATGTCTCATCGGACGCGGGCCGCGTCGGTAGCCTCGCCGAGACCGTTTACGCGGCCGCCAAAGGTGGCCAAATCGCCTTCACAAAGGCCCTCGCCCGCGAAGGCGCCCGCTATAAAGTGGCCGTCAATTGCATTTGCCCGGGGCCGACGGAAACGCCGCTGCTGGCCGATACGGCGGAAAATATTCAAGAGGCCCTCAAAAAAGCCATTCCCATGCGGCGCTTCGGCCAGCCGGAAGAGATTGCCAACGCCATCCTGTTTTTCGCCTGTGAGCAGTCCAGCTATTGTACCGGTCAGGTGCTTAGCGTGTCTGGCGGGCTAACCATGGTCGGCTAATTCTTTGAAATAAAAAGTAAAAATTTGCCACTCGCAGGACCGATCTGGCTTGCTAATATCCACGAATAGATAAAACTGGGCTTTAGAACGAATTTTGAATCTGATACAAAATTCGAATTCTGAGCCAATAATTCATTACCCTGGGTGATTGCATCGCGCCCAGAGACTTCAGAATAACATGGCAAAATTGCCGGTTTGAGAGGGGAGAATGGCCGAACAAGGTATCGGCGCCCGCGTTCTGCGCAACGAAGACGACCGATTTTTGAACGGTCGGGGCCAGTATCTTGGCGACCTCGCCATGCTGGAATGCCAAGAAGTATATTTCCTGCGCAGTCCCGTGGCCCATGCCCACATTCTGGAAATTGAAGTGCCCGAGGCGCTAAAGGATTGCGTTTTCACTTCGGCGCATTTCGATGACGTGAAGCCAATCCGTGCCGTCGGCGCCGCACCAGGGTTCAAGGGCTCCGACTACCCCCCGTTGGCCATCGGCAAGGTGCGGTTCGTCGGCGAGCCGGTGGCCATTTGCATGGCGCCAACAAGGGCTGACGCCGAAGATATGGCGCAACAAATTTTTGTCGATTATGACGAGCTGCCGGCGGTCGTTGATATGGATGCGGCATTGGCGGCTGGCGCGGCGAAGGTTCACGATCACTGGACGGACAACCTGGTGCTCGAAGTCATGATCGACGCCGGCGATGTCGACGCCTCACGAGAAAATGCCGGAATCGAGGTCACCGGCGAATACCGCTTGAACCGTCACGCCGGCGTCCCGATGGAGGGGCGCGGCGTTCTTGCCTATCGGGACCATCGGTTGAACGAACTCGTGGTCTATTCCTCAACCCAGTTTCCCCATGTCATTCGCACGGCTCTGGCAAAGTGCCTGGACATTGAAGAACGCTGCCTGCGCGTGGTTGCACCCGATGTCGGCGGCGGTTTCGGCGTTAAGAACAACCTCCAGCCGGAGGAAATTGCCATAGCGGCATTGGCCATGAAACTCGATCACCCGGTTCGCTGGATGGAAGATAGGCGCGAGCACCTGCTTGGCTGCGCCCACACAAGGGAGCACCGCTACCGCCTCACCGCCTTCGCCGATGCCAAGGGCAAAATTTTAGGACTGGATGCCGATATTCGCGTCGACGCCGGCGCCTATTCGGTGTGGCCGTGGACTTCGGCCATGGAGGCCGGTATGGCGGCGGGTATTCTGGTCGGGCCATACGACATCCGCAATTACCGTGCCCGGGCCATGACGATCGCCACCACCAAGACGCCGATGGGCCCCTACCGGGGCGTCGCGCGCACCGGCGCCTGTTTCGGAATTGAGCGATTGCTTGATGACATCGCCGAAAAGATCGGACGCGATCCGGTGGATGTGCGCCTGGAGAATATGGTGCAGCCGGGTCAGATGCCCTACAAGACCGTCACCAATAAGCTGTTCGACAGTGGCGACTATCCCGAAGCCCTGCGCCGGGCGGCGATGGCTATTGGCCTAGACGATATCCGCAAGCGCCAGGACGCCGGCGAAGCGGACGGCAATCTCATCGGTGTCGGGTTCGGATGCTATACCGAGCAAACGGCGCACGGGACCGACGAGTGGGTGGCGCGGGGCCTGCCCGTTGTGTTTGGCTTCGAGCCGACCGTGGCGCGGCTACTGCCGGATGGCGGCCTGGTTCTGGAGGTCGGCATCCAGAACCACGGCCAGGGCCTGGAAACCACGCTGGCGCAAGTGGCCCACGAGGAATTGGGTGTCGATCCGGCCAAAGTCGTGGTGCGCCATGGCGACAGCTCGCTCTCGCCATATGGTATGGGAACCTTCGCGTCGCGCAGCATGGTCATGGCCGGCGGCGCGGTGGGCCGGGCCTGCGGAATTCTGCGCGAAAAAATTGCCCGCATCGCCGCCCATCTGCTGCAAGCCGAAGCCTCGGAAATCCACATGCGGGACGGCTACGCCGTTGCCGGAGAACGCAGCATCAGCCTGGCCGAGATCGGCGAGGCGGCTAGCTTGCACCCCGAACGCTTGCCGCCCGGCGAAGACCCTGGATTAGAAGTCTCCACTGTCTATCAGCCGGCGCTAAGCAGTGGCGCGTTTTCTTATGCCACCCACGCGGCACTGGTCGCGCTTGATGCCGAGCTTGGCACCATCAAGTTGCTGGACTATGTGGTGGTTCACGACTGCGGCACCGTGGTCAATCCCATGGTCGTGGACGGCCAAATCGTCGGCGGTGTCGCGCAAGGCATCGGCACGGCGCTCTACGAAGAAATTCCCTATGACGAAAATGGCCAGCCGCTGGCCACAACGTTTATGGATTATCTGATACCGGGCGCCGCCGAAGTCCCCGATATCCGCGTTCTGCACATGAGCTCGCCCTCTCCGCACACGGCGTATGGAATCAAGGGCCTTGGCGAAGGCGGCGCCATCGCACCGCCCGCCGCTATTCTCAACGCCGCCAATGATGCGCTGCGGCCGCTGGGCGCCCGCGTGAACGAAACGCCCTTGAGCCCCGAGCGAGTGCGCGCCGCCATCGCGGCCGCCAGGGAGGCGGCTGAATGAAACCGGCGCCCTTCGAATACCACCGGGCACGCGACGTCGAAGACGCGCTGGCTGTTCTCAACAGCCACGACGGCCTGGCCAATATACTTGCGGGCGGTCAATCGCTGGTGCCTATGCTCAACCTCCGCGTGGCGCCGGCGACACTTCTGGTCGATATCTCCAACATCGAGGAGCTTAACGGAAGCGGTCAGGAAAGTGACGCCGTGACCTTGGGTGCTTGTGTCACCCATGCGGAGATCGAAGACGGAAGCGTTCCCGACCCCAGCCACGGCCTGATGCCAAGAATCGCCCGGGACATCTCCCATCGCGCGGTTCGCAACCGGGGCACAATCGGTGGCAGCCTCGCTCTCGCCGATCCTTCCGCAGAGTGGATTGTCACCATGCTGGCGCTGGATGCCGTGATCCGCGTGCGCGGTGCCTCCGGCAGTCAGAATTTCCCGGCTGCGGACTTTTTCCTCGGCACCTACGCCACGGCCCTGCCGGAAGACGCCATCCTGACCGCCGTGCAGATACCACAATTGACGCAGGCGGCGCGCACCGGGTTCTACAAGGTTTGCCGCAAGATCGGTGAGTTTGCGGCATCGCTTGCGGTCGCCGTCATCGATGGAGAGCGCGGAATTTCGCGCGTGGCGCTTGGCGGGCCATCGGGCGCGCCCATGCGGCTGGCTGGCGTCGAGGGCCTGATTTCCAGCGATACGCGCGCGGAGGCGGACGACGCATCCATGATCCGGGCTGCTGTCGAGGCCGACTTATCCGCCGCTGGCCGGGAATTGGGCGCCGATGCCCTCCACCTTCATGGGACCACGGTCCTGCGTGCACTGCGGGACGCGAGGGGCCGATGACGCAAATCAATCTCACCATCAATGGGCGCGCCGTTAAGGCCGAGATCGAGCCGCGCTGCAGTTTGGCTGATCTGCTGCGCGATCATTTGCAGCTGACGGCCACCCACTTGGGGTGCGAGCACGGCGTTTGCGGCGCCTGCACGGTGCTGATCAACGGCGCGCAGGCCCGGTCCTGTATCGCGCTGGGTGTTGCGCTGGAAGGGGCCGAAATTAAAACCCTGGAAGGGATGGCCGATGATGCGCGGATGCAGGTAATCAAGGATGCCTTTCACCAGGAACATGGCCTTCAGTGCGGCTTTTGCACGCCCGGCATGCTGATCAGCGCTTGGGATATCCTCGGCCGGAAGCCGGATATCACCGAAGCTGACCTGCGCATCGCGCTTAGCGGAAATCTCTGCCGCTGCACCGGCTACCAGGGGATCGTTCGCTCAATCCTGCTGGCGGCGCGCCATCTTCGCCAAATCGATGAAACGCAAAAGGGAACAGAGGAATAGCCAATGCATACGACCGTCATCGGCGGCGCCTTTCTGCCCCACGCGCCGCAATTTTTCACTTTGCCCGATACCGAGGACAAAGACACCATTGCCCGCGTCAAAAAAGTGGCCGCCGAAATCGGCGACAAACTGAAAGCGCTGGACCCGGACCTCTGGATCATTTTTTCCAACGATCACGCCGAGCAGTTTTTCCATGCCTCGGCACCGCCCTTTACGCTCCATGTGGGCGGCGAGGCTTCGGGCGAATTTGCGGGCCATAAATTTCACTGGCAAGTGCCGAGCGAGATTTCACTGGAATTGGTTCACCGGCTCTACCGCCAGGGGTTCGATCCGGCCTTTTCGAGCACGGCGCGTATCGACTATGCCATTGGCATTCCGCTCACCCATCTAGGGCTGACCGCGCCGGTGCTGCCCATATACGTAAACGCCTATCTGCCGCCGCAACCGACCCCGGAACGCTGCTATGCCTTCGGCCAGGCGCTGAGCTTAAGCGTGACGGCAATGGGATTGCGCACGGTGGTTCTGGCCAGCGGCGGCATGTCACACTTTCCCGGCACCGACAATTACAGCAACCCGGATTTGGCATGGGATAAAAAGGTGCTGGAGCGCATTGCCGAAGGCAATCTGAAATCCCTCGCCGGGTTCGACGATGCCGAACTGGACACGACCGGCAATATCGAGTTGCGCTGCTGGGCCTGTGCCGCCGGCATGCTCGGCGAGCGAAAGCCGGATGTAGTCGAAATGGACCCAAGCTGGCATCACAACTACGCCTCGGTTGCCTGGTTCAAATCCGAGGTGGAGAACTACCAAGCCCATTACCCGTCGATAAATCCTAGCCTGGTGGTGTTGACCACGGCCTTGCACGGCTTGGCTCACGATGCGGGTGCGCGCGAGGCGTTTCAAATTAACCCGGAAAGCTTTGCCGATAGCTTCGCGCTGGAGCCCGGCCAGCGCGCCGCCCTGATCAAGATGGATCTGCCGGCCTTGGTGGCGATGGGCGTGCATCCTTTGGTGCCGTTTCTGGCGCAATTGCAGCTCGGCAGCACAAAAGATTGATCCCGTAGAAACCGCTCATGAAGATTGTCCAAGAATTTCGCATCGATCTTTCGCCAAGCACCGTTTGGCGAGCTTTTACGGATGTTGCCCTGGTGGCGGAATGCTTGCCGGGTTCCGAGCTTACACATACGGACGACAGCGGTGCCTTCGAAGGAAAAATGCGGGTGAAGCTGGGCCCGATCACTGCAGCATTTTGGGGCAAGGGGGTTATCGAGCGGAACGAGGCGGCGCAAACCGGCAGCGTCGAAGGCACAGGCACCGACAGCGGCAGCGGCTCCCGCGCCAAGGCGAAAATGACTTACGTGCTGACTGCGCTGGAAAATGAGGCGGCCACCCGGGTGACCGTGGAGGCCGACATCGTTCTTTCGGGAACCTTTGCCCAGTTCGGTCGCAGCTCCGTTATCGAGGAAGTGTCCGCGCATCTTACCGGCCAATTTGTTCAAAACCTGCAAGACCATCTGTTAGAGGGCGCGGACTATGCGCACCCGGCGCAATCGGCCCAAGAGATAGATGGGATTAAACTACTCCTGACCATCTTCCGAAATCGCGTCCAAAAATTATTCGCCAACTTACGAAGGCGCTTGTCATAAAATGGCGATCAATTGCATTTGTCGGGTTTCTCCATATATGTTATTCCTTCAATAGGGCGCGCCCTAATGCGTTGCATTAGGGAAAACATGGCTAAAAAAAGTCGGAGCGCCATGAGGTTTCGTTTCAATGTGTGTATACTAATTATTTCACAACTGGGGATCAGCCTATGAATAACTCTAAACGTAAATTGCTCTTAGTGGCGGGCGGCATTGCCGTGGCGTCGATGGCGATGTCCGCGGCCCTAAGCCCGGCTTCGGCACAAAAAATTCGCTTTATGAAAGTGGTTCCGCATCCATTTCCGTTCCTTATTCCGGAAATTGGCGTGCAGGAAGGCATTTTCAAAAAGCTGTCTAACGTCAGCGCCTATGGAACAAATTAGCGGGATAGCATAAGAGAGGATTTCTGGCCCATCGTAGAGACCGAAGGGAACGAAGATGAGACAGAAATCGCAGACACGACAGACAGGTGCAGCCAAGGCGATCAAGGACATTCGCCGAGCGACCCGCAAGCAATATTCGGCAGAAGAAAAGATCCGTATTGTGCTGGATGGCCTTCGTGGCGAAGAGCCCATTGCCGAACTTTGCCGACGCGAAGGCATCGCCCAGAGCATTTATTACAAATGGTCGAAGGAGTTTCTCGAGGCCGGCAAGCGTCGGCTTGCCGGTGATACGGCCCGTGCAGCTTCTACGGGCGATGTTACTGCCCTGCGCCGTGAAGCGCGTGAGTTAAAAGAAGTCGTTGCCGAGCAGACATTGGAACTGCGGCTTCTTAAAAAAAGCATGATCGCGGATGGGGGAGACGCCGAATGAGATACCCTGCATCTGAAAAGCTTGAGATCATTCGCCTTGTTGAACATTCTCACCTGCCAATCAAACAGACGTTGGATAAGCTGGGTATTCCCCGCACCACGTTTTATCGTTGGTACGATCACTATCAAGTTGCTGGCCGGGAAGCTCTGGAAGATCAATCACCCAGGCCGTCACGCGTCTGGAATCGTATTCCTGATGATGTTCGCCAGCGCATCGTTGATCTTGCGCTGGATGCGCCGGAGCTGTCTCCCCGCGAATTGGCAGTGCGCTTCACAGACACAGAAAAATACTTTGTCTCAGAAGCTTCCGTCTATCGCCTACTCAAATCCCTTGATCTGGTTACCAGCCCTGCATTCGTCGTGATCAAAGCCGCTGATGAGTTCAGAGACAAGACCACGGCGACCAATCAACTGTGGCAGACTGACTTCACTTATCTGAAGATCATTGGCTGGGGCTGGATGTATTTATCAACAATCCTTGATGATTACTCGCGCTATATCATTGCCTGGAAGCTATGCACGACCATGAAGACGAGTGATGTTACTGAGACGCTGGATCTTGCCTTACAGGCATCAGGCTGTGATCAGGCCCACGTTGTGCACAAGCCGAGACTGTTATCTGATAATGGATCCAGCTACGCCTCTGGTGAGCTAGCTGAATGGCTGGGCGATAAGAAAATGGATCACGTCCGGGGTGCGCCATATCACCCACAGACCCAGGGCAAGATCGAGCGATGGCACCAGACCTTGAAGAACCGCATCCTGCTGGACAACTACTTCTTCCCGGCAGACCTGGAGGCTCAGATCGAAGCATTCGTCGATCATTACAATCATCAGCGATACCACGAGAGCATCAATAATCTCACCCCCGCCGACGTCTACTTCGGGCGGGGGATATCCATTTTAAAGCAAAGGGAAAGGATCAAACGGAAAACGATGGAAACCCGGCGCTTGCAACACCGCAAATACGCCGCTTAATATCTTGAAACAGATGAGCCAGATCCTCCTTTAAATCAGGCCCGTGTTTGTTCCAATTTATATGAAGACGGACAGTGATCAATATGTCGAATTGCGATTGAATTAGATCGATGCGCGAGTCGTATTTAAGCACGTCCTCATCGATGACCACTAAAGCAGCAAATAGCCGTTCAGCGTATTTATATGGGTTTCTATTGATCTTGGTAAATTCCTTCTTTGTGAAACACCTTTTAAATGCACTCTTTTCCGCATATCCCTTTGCATGGTCAAATCTAAATGTCGTCATATGATGAACGCGCCATATGTCGTCACCTTCTCCCCGAATTGGAATAGCCAAATCTATAGGCGCGCGAATTAGAGCTGCCGCCCGCAACAAAACCCCTAGTGGCACAGCCTTCGCTTCGGCGACTTCATCTGTATCCATCTCGATTTGCCAAATTGGGCAATTAAATATGCACTCGTTGTCTGGATGATCGACCCAATCGCTCAGCTCATCGGTTTCCCGAGCGGCGATCCAATCCAACGCCGCAGCAAAACCGATAAATTCGTTAACGCTCGGGTACGAATTATGAATACAAGTGGCCATTTGCTCGGCCTCTACATTCAGATGATCACGTTCAATTGCTGCATCGACAAAACTATGTATTTTAGCGGTCATAATTTACTCCAAGCGAAGTCATTTCAACTTGTGATCGAAATCGGATCCACGATAAATATGGCTAGTTACCTTGCGACTCCACCGATCGACGAACAACACAATTTTCTCACAATCGCTTCGGCACACGCAACCGAGTGTGAAATGTATCGGAAAGCCACTCGGTTTCAAAATTTGCTGAATAATCGCCAATCAGCTAGCTAGGACAACTTGTTAGCCAAAGCCCACCACCGATGTAAACACTCTGTCGTATCAGAGGCAGCCAATTTGGCGGCCGCTGGGCTGGCCAAGGCCAGTGGCACTAGATCGTCTTCTGTTAGAACTGGCTTCTCATCGATGTAGCCCATACCGATCAGGTACTGCTCCAAGTCATCAACGTTCTTTGCCCTGAAACCAGCCGTGCGATCATCGGACCGCTCTCTTATCACTCTGATCAAGACCAGGCCGTTACCACCAACTGCATCGGCGACCTCGGAGACGCCATCCAAAAACCGTTCGGTTACGGCTTTGCTTTCAATGAGCGCGTCGCGGCCTACGGGCCTGCCTCGGCCTTGCTGCCAATGTTGGCAGAATACTTGAAGCAAGTCGGCACGATGATCGACTTGAACCGGTTCGAATTCTGATGAAGCCGATTGGCCAACAAACTCGCTCTCGGCAATCGCAAGCCACTGTCCAACCGAGACAATCCCAGTACTTAGCAATTTCTGTAGGAATGGCAGGTGGTCCCAAAGGAGATGCAAGAGATGTTGGCTTGTGTATTGCCGACTTGGGTCAAACGGGCTTGCATTTATGGTCAGCCCGTAGTCTTCCGCCGACTGGTCACCCGGCTCTGGAATTTGCTTTCTGGGCGCAACATAGAGGGATGCGGCTTCAGCGACGGCCTCAAAGCCCGACCGTATAGCGCCTAGGTCGATTTCGACCGGCTGGTCGCAGTTCTCATCTTTCAGGGCCTGCTGAATGCGAGCCAAGTCCGAAGGATCGCTTGTCAGATAAAATATCTGGCGGCCCTGGTCTCTGGCCACCCGCCCAAGGCTTCGAACAATGGCATGGGTACGCTCAGGGTCACTCTGATCCAGAGCCTCATCCAAAAACATTGGAAAGGGCGCCCCACGTTCGGCTTCCTTCGCAAAGGCCAGCCGGGCCGCTAACAACAGTTGGGCTCGGGTACCATCAGAGAGTTGGTCGATGGACTGGTGGGCACCGCTGGTCTGATCGACGGCAATCAGTCGCGGTTGGTCATCACCTTTATCAAGTTCGATTTTATAATTGTGATGAGTGAAATCGGCAAACAACTGATTTGCGTCAGCCAGGACCCGCGGCATTTGAGTTGTTTCGTGCTCCTGTTCGACGCCGGCCAACAATAACCGGCCAGCCTCGGCCCTAATGGCCTCGTCTCTCTTATCTTGAAGCTTTAGCAATATATCATCGCGATTTGAAATCAAACTTTCGATGTCATTGCCTGTTCGAGCCAACTCGATTTTCGCATTGATTTCAGCAATTGTATTTCGGATGTCGGTGGCTGCATCGGCTTGATTTGAAAGCCGATCAGTCAGCTGTTCAAGTTCGTCTACGGTCAAGTCGACCAGGTCGGCCTGACCGGCCTTACCAAGTTTTTTGCGACCCTCGTCAAATTGTCTATCAAGTTCTTTGGCTGTTTCGACGTGTTGTTTGTAAACCGGGAGGTCTTTCATTGTCCGCTCAAGACCAGAGAGGTCATTTTGCGCTAAGCCAGCAACTTCGAAAATTTTAGCCACCTGTTTTCTAGACTTGTT
>ENA-OREN01000486-OREN01000486.1-marine-metagenome-genome-assembly--contig:-NODE-486-length-57919-cov-4.667733_pt1 | contig 57919 bp, 57 predicted proteins | sample MGYA00248624_ERZ508555 | MGnify/ENA primary metagenome ERZ508555 (study PRJEB26222, sample SAMN06267773) | marine metagenome | isolation source: Saanich Inlet, British Columbia, Canada | place... | reverse complement strand
TTCAGCAAAGTTTACACCATTATTAGCAATTGAACCGCCATCGAATAAGAATTGATATCCGCCATCATGTCCAGCACCTGGAACCATCGCAGAAACACGAGGAACTAAAGCTGTTACAGCATCAGCAGCACTACCTATTGTTATAGTAGCCATATCAGTTTGTATATACATTGAGTTAGATGTTGGCAAATACCCAGAATTAGCACCAGTACCTATTGAGCCATATTCCATAGCAAATGAGCCACCTACTGTCCAACCATTATCAGTTGTAGTGTTTGCACCAAATGTCATTCGATTAAATTTAGAAGATACGCCGCCGTCAACTTTGTCGCCCATACCAATGAATTGGATAAGACTACCACTCATTGTCATTTCAGCGTTTGCAACTCCTGCTACTGCGAATGATAATACAGTAGCCAGTGTAATTAAAAATTTGTTCATAATAAACCTCCAAAGAACAATATATTATAGCAAAAATGCTTGTAGCCCCATATTAGCGTTTTAGATAAACGTCAATCAATAAAAAAAAGACCCAGAAGCAATATTATTAAAACAATGTTGCAATAATACAACAAGATTTATTATGATACTCTTAACACTATTTTTGATTTTTTTTTATGAAGGCGTCTATACCCGCACACCCTGAAATAGGTAAACTTCTTAACCGAGCTATATTTTTATTATTTATTCCTCCAAGAGCAATCACAGGTTTTTTAAATAATTTTGCCATTAGTCCTAGTTTTATTACACCTAAGTGTTGATTGCTTATATGTGATGTTGAGATAAACACTGGGGAAATAAAAACTAAGTCTGCTTTTACATTTATGCTTTTTCTTACATCTTTAGCGCTGTGAGCAGAAATTGAAATTATTTTTTTTGTTTTGCCAACGGAATTAACCCATTGTGGAACATGGGCTCCATCTGCATTTAAACCTCTTTGGTATTTTCCTGCTATTAAAACAGTAAGTATCCGCCTTTTTTTAATATTTAATATCTCTCTTATAATAGTATCTTTATTACGTGAGCTATAGTGCCTAATTACAATGCCAGACATTTTTGGTAGGCTTTTTGATAAAACAACGGGGTTTATTGTTTTAATAGGATCAGTAAATAGCCATAGATTAGGCAGTTTAATTTTATTGTTTTTTTTAAGAACCTTATTTCTTTTTTTATTAAAAGAAATAGATCTGGCAGTGTTTATAAAATTATTTTTTATCATTTCTTTAATCTCTAATATGTTTAATAATAATACTAACAATAATATCTTTACTAAGAAAGATTTATAAATGCTTAAAAAGAATAAAGTTATAGACAATCTAAAGTTAATAAAAAAAGAAATTAATGAGGCGTGTACAATGTCTAAAAGAAAAGTAGAGGCTATAAAGTTAGTTGCTGTTTCAAAAACTATAGAATCACTATATATATGTGAAGCGGCAAAATATGGACAAATTGCTTTTGGAGAAAATAAAGTACAAGAAGCGAAAAAAAAATGGCCACAAATAAAAAGCTTATATCCTAAAACACGACTTCATATGATAGGCCCTCTGCAATCTAAAAAAGTAAAAGAAGCCATAGAGATATTTGATGTAATAGAAACTATAGATAGAGAAAAAATAGCTGTAGAACTTAAAAAACATATAAATAACAATCAATCTTTACCAAAACTTTATGTGCAAGTAAATATAGGTGAAGAAGCACAAAAAAATGGATGCTCTCCTGTAGAGGCAAAGTCATTTATTAATAATTGTATTTCATACGGGTTAAATATTACAGGAATTATGGGCATACCACCTTTAAATGAAGAGCCTGCCCCCTATTTTGCGTTATTAACTAAAATAGCCAAAGATTCTGACCTTAATGACATTAGTATGGGTATGAGCAATGATTTTGAAAAGGCAATATATTTAGGCGCTACTTCTATAAGAGTAGGCACTAAAATTTTTGGAGAACGCAAACTAATAAAAGTTAGTACATAAAATTATGGAAAAATTTTTTTTTAATATTATAGGTTGCAGTGCTGATAGCATAAGCAACGAAGCACTCAAGTCTCTTATAACATCGATTAATTGTAATGCTATTATTATGAATGATTCTGACGCAATGTCAGAAAAACTAGAAAAAGAAGATATTAAAGCGATTGTAGTTGACGAATATATTATTAATAAAGGGAAAATAGTTCATGCGGAAGAATTATTTAAACATTATATGTATAAAGTGCCAATAATTTTTCTTTTAGAAGTTTTGAATGAAAAACAAGGCCACCATCCATATAAACAGTATTTTAGAAAGCCAATTAATGCGAAGACTTTACAAAACTATTTATCTCCTTATTTAGGAATAAAAGAAGTTGTTAAAGTTAATACAATAAAAATAGGTAATTTTTCTTTTGATAAAAATTTAAATATTTTAGTTGATAAAAATGAAAATATAATTGACCTTACGCCTTTAGAATCCAGGCTGCTTTTTACCTTCTTTGAAAACATTAATAAGGTTTTAACTGAAGAATTCTTGCTTAAAAATGTTTGGGGATATTCTGCACAAGCAAACTCAAATACTATAAAAACACATATATGGAGGCTAAGAAAAAAAATATCTAAAAAGAGCAAAGCTAATTTCGACTTAGAAACCAGCAATAAAGGATATGTTCTTAAAAATAAAGATACGCCCTTAATAAGCTAATTTCTATGTTTTGCCTTTCTAGCTATTTGAGGCTTATCAAATGGGCCCACCCAAATATTTCCTTTAATCCGGTCTTGTTCTGATAATTTAAAAATATTTTCATTTAAGCTTTTTTTATTAAAAGAAAGTTGCTTTAATATTTTTATTTTAGTCGCCTCATTTTTTTCATTAAAAATTGTCCACCCATTAATTCTAAAAGGGTTGCTAGATGTATGAAGTATAATAGGAGGCATTAATTGCTTATCTTGATTTTTCATTAGAATTTCATAAAAAATGTGACTGATTTTATTTATTTTTAACTCTTTAACATTACTAACTACACCATTAGTATCTGGGTTATTTTTGTCCAAACCAAATTGTAAATTGTTTTTTGTTAAAATGCTCCAGGGGCCATCATTAGCTAAACGGGTTATAATATCATCATTGGCCTTATAAAGTATTAGATAATGAGAATTAGAGATTATTATTAAGTCATTAGTGCCTTTATACTCTATTCTGAGTTGATTAGGTTTTGCGATTTGCATCCACCCTATTTCTTTTTCTTTATTTGGCGCATGTTGTTCGAATGTGAAAGACATGTTTTGAATAGTGTTTAAATAATTTTCTAGTGTTTCTATATTTTTATTTATATCTACAGCCTTACTAGAAGAAGCATAGACAACGAATAAGAGTGTGATAAAAATTAGTTTATATTTGTACATAATGAAAAACCTATGATTTTATTTCTTATTTAGAAGAACTTCACGTTTACCAGTTTGACTAGCAGAAGAAATCATATTTTCTGCTTCCATAACATCAATAATTCTAGCTGCTCTATTATACCCAATTTGTAAATGGCGTTGCAGAAAACTTGTCGATGCTTTTTGTTCTCTAGCAACGAGATCTACCGCTTGATCAAATAGTGGGTCATTAGGTTTATCTTCGTTAATATTAAACGGAGAATCTTCTACTTCTTCAGTAATTTCAAATAGATAATTTGGTTTACCATTATTTCTGAGAAAAGAGGCAACTTTTTCTACTTCTTGATCTGTAACAAAGGGGCCATGAATTCTCTGAACTTGACTAGCAGACTCCATAAATAGCATATCCCCTTTGCCCAATAACTGTTCTGCCCCTTGTTCACCTAGTATTGTTCTACTGTCAATTTTACTTGTTACTTGAAAGCTAATACGAGTAGGCAAATTAGCCTTAATTGTGCCTGTTATTACATCTACTGAAGGTCTTTGTGTGGCTACTATTAGATGGATGCCAGCGGCTCTTGCTTTTTGTGCTAATGCCTGAATAGACATTTCTATGTCTCTTCCTGCTGATAGCATTAAATCAGCTACTTCATCAATAACTATAACTATATTAGGAAGAATTTCAGAAGCTAGTTCATGTTTTTCTGTTATAGGTTGACCGCTAGTAGGGTCAAAACCTGTTTGAAAAGTTTTTGTTAAAACATCTCCTTTTTCTTGGGTTTTTATAATTTTATTATTATAACTATGTATACTTCTTACACCTAGCTCTGTCATTAAACGGTACCTATTGTTCATTTCTTTAATAGCCCATTTTAATGCAACTACGGCTTTTCTTGGTTCTGTTACAACAGGATGTAAGAGATGGGGAATGTCTTCATAAACAGATAACTCTAACATTTTAGGGTCTATCATTATAAATTTTAGTTTTTTAGGATCTAATGTATATAAAAGAGACATGATCATAGCGTTGACAGCAACAGATTTTCCAGAACCAGTGGTGCCTGCTACAAGTAAGTGGGGCATTTTTGCTAAATCTGTAATAATAGGATTTCCTGCAATATTTTTACCTAATGCTAGAGGCAAATCATATTTTTCTTCGAATGCCTTCGCGCTAATTAATTCTTTTAAAAACACAATTTCTCTATCTTCGTTAGGTAGTTCTATTCCAATAGCGTTTCTTCCAGGAACCACAGCAACTCTTGCAGAAATAGCACTCATAGACCTAGCTATATCATCGGATAATCCTATTACTCTGCTGGACCTAACACCTGGGGCAGGCTCTAATTCATATCTAGTAACAACTGGCCCAGATTGTATCCTTCCAATTTCACCCCTAACTCCAAAATCATCTAAGACATTTTCTAACATTCTAGCGGTATTTTCTAAATGTTCTTCATTATTTTTAAATTGTTTTTTTCTTGTGGGCTCAACCAAAAGTTCAAGTTGAGGCAATGAGAACAAATCATCTTCTTTAAAACCTAATTCTAATTCTTTTTGTCTTTCTTTTTCGACACGTTTCCCTAAATTAGGTTTTTGCTTTTTAGAAATCTTTTTTCTAGGAAAACTACTTTTTAAGGCATTTGTTTTTTTACTAACTAATAATGATAATAAAACTCTAGTAAAATAGATTATAATTTTAACACTATTAGATGTAATTATGGAACAAGCTTTCATAATATAAAATATAATTTTATTGTATATTGTAAATCTAAAATCTAAAGAAAATAAAACAAGTAAGGCCCCTACAAAAATAGATGTTACATTAACTATAATAGATTTTTTTTCCATGGTTATAAATTGTTCAATCCATAACAATAATTTATATGCAAAAAGACTCAATTGTCCTGTATCTTGCCCAAGATTTTTAAAACCACCACAAATAAAACAGACGCCTATAAGGATAAATATAAGCTTAATGATTAAATATTTTATTTTTTCTGTTTTTAGTATTCTGTAACCTAAAATTAGTACAGGAATAGGAATGATCCATCCCGCTTTTCCTGTCCAATACATAAGAACACCATTTATCCAAGAACTAATAATAAAAAAAGAAGCAATATTTTCTTGAGGAGCAGAGGTATAGGGGTTCCCATAATCATGAAAATCAAAATAATATAAAACAAAGTATAAATAGAGAGAAAAAATTATAAACAACAAGCCTAATAATTGATAAGTTTTATTTTTTAGCCAATTAAAAACATTATTAGTTTTATGGGATAAACCATTTTGATCTGGTATTCTCATTTTGAATAATTGTTTAATAAATTATATATATTCTTTAGTGCAGAATTAGTTTCTTTTATACTTCCAACTAAAGCAACACGAATATAAGCTTTGGAGCTTTCTAATCTAGATAAATAGCAACCTGGCATAACTTTTATTCCTTTTTTGCTCCATAGTTCTTTAGTAATTTCTTCCCCATTACCTACATTTAGCCATAAATAAAAACCACCATCAGGCGTATAATATCCATAGTTATTTTTAAAGATAGATTGAGCAATCTGAAATTTATTTTTATATTTTTGACGGTTTTTTTCTGCATGAAGATCATCATTCCAAAGTGCAGTTGCGGCTTCTTGAATAGGTATAGGTTGCTGCCCTGCACAATAGTGTCGGAGTTTTTTGAAGTTTTTAAGAATATTTTTGTCGCCAACTGCAAAGCCTGAGCGAAATCCTGGCACATTAGATCTTTTTGATAACGAATGGAAACTTACAATATTAGAAATATTGGTATTTAATTTTTCGCAGGCCTCTAAAACACCCATAGGAGCAAGGCTTGAATATATGTCAGTGTAGCACTCATCAACAATTAAAGTAGCATTATTACTCCTTGCCAGAAAAATTAAATCTTTCCAATCTTTTAGCTTTAAAGACACTCCCTCTGGGTTAGAAGGAGAACAAACGTAAATTATAGAAGTTCTGCTTAGTGTTTTTTTATCAACTTGAGAAAAAGCTGGTATAAAATTATTTTCTTTTAGAGAACTTATAAAAATAGGGTCTGCACCACTTATTCTAGAAGCTCCGGCGTAAACTTGATAAAAGGGATCTGGAATAAGGATGGCAGGCTTTAAGTTATTCTTTGTTTTTGGGTTAAGTGCTAATGCAATATTGAATAACCCTTCCCTAGTCCCTGCTAATTGAACAATATGATCTTTGTGATTTACCATATCCTTAGTTAAATTAAACCTTCTTTTAAGCCAATTAATTGAGGCAATATTTAATTGTTCCATACCAAGTGTAGGAGGGTATTTACCCCATTTCATATAATTTTTATTTATTATTTCTTTGATAAATTTAGGAGGTTTATGTTGGGGCTCTCCAATGGAAAGTATAAGCGCTATTTTGTTTTTAGGAATTTGTATTCCTTTTAGTAAATTATTAAGCTTTTGGAATGGATAGTCATTTAATAATTCAAGGTCTTCATTAAATTGATTTCTATTAACTACGTTTTTATTCATAAAGATTTTTCTAACCTAATTGTTCATATATTATTATAGCTTTGTATTTTAATTTGGTCTAATGGAGTTTAATATTTATAATTTTTTGCTATAATGTTTGCTGTATTTTAATTTATAATTTATAATTGCCTAATATTTAAACATTAAAAATATATTGTGAGAGATTTTTAATCTTTTTCGACAATATTTAGTTTGGGGGAATAATGGTTGGTGCAGATACGTCTTGGATATTAACTTCTACGGCTTTAGTGCTTTTAATGACTTTACCAGGTTTAGCGCTTTTTTATGGAGGGCTAGTTAGAGCTCGTAATATTTTGTCAGTTTTAATACAATGCTTTGCAATTGCATGTTTGGCTTCAATAGTATGGCTGGTCGCAGGCTATAGTATAGCTTTTTCAGGTGATGGTGCATACATTGGAGATTTAGCAAAAATTTTTCTAAGAGGAGTGAGTACGGATACAGAAGCAGGTAATTTGCCTGAAAATGTGTTTTTCATGTTTCAAATGACCTTTGCTATAATTACACCTGCTTTAATAGTGGGTGCATATGTAGAAAGAATTAAATTTTCAGCTGTACTTTGGATTTCTGGATTATGGTTACTTCTTGTCTATGCTCCTGTTACACATTGGGTTTGGGGCGGAGGCTGGTTAGCCCAAATGGGAATACAAGACTTTGCAGGAGGTTTAGTTGTTCATTTAAATTGTGGAATGGCTGCTTTGGTTATAGCCAAAATGCTAGGAGCTAGAAAAGGTTTTCCTAATGATGTCAAGCCACCGCATAACCCAGCTTTAGTATTTGTTGGTGCGGCAATGTTATGGGTAGGATGGTTTGGTTTTAATGGAGGGTCCGCTTTAGCAGCAGATGGTGCTGCCGGTATGGCTATCACGGTTACGCATATAGCAGCAGCTACTGCAACATTGACTTGGATGACAATAGAATGGATGTCACATGGTAAACCTACACTTGTAGGTGCCGCTACTGGAGCAATAGCAGGTCTCGCAACTATTACTCCTGCTTCAGGCTATGTAGGTCCTGTTGGGGCATTGATCATTGGAGTTTTAGCTGGTCTTATATGTTATAAAATGTGTGGAATTATTAAAAACAAATGGAAAATAGATGATGCTTTAGACGTAATGGCCGTGCATGGAGTAGGAGGAGTGCTTGGAATATTATTAACGGCTCCTTTAGGTGCAGTTGCATTTGGTGGTTTGGGTTTATCTGATCAAACTATCGGCAATCAATTTATAACCCAATTAATTGGTGTTATAGCTGTGGGTATATGGTGTTTAGTTATTACTTGGCTAATTACTTTAGTAGTACGAAAGTTTATTGGTTTAAGAGTTACGGATGATGAAGAGATAGAGGGTTTAGATACTTCTGTTCATGGAGAAAAAGGCTATAATTAATAGTTTTTATTAAAATAATAAGGAGTAATCATTTATTTGCTCCTTATTATTTTATAATATTATATATAGTTTCTGCTAGATTTATTAGCTTCTCATCATTTTCAATTGACATAGATAGCATCATACCTATCGGTAAATCTCCTGGGCATGGTAAGCTTATGGAACACATCGGCAAAACATTACCTATTCTCGTGTTTCTTAATGCCAGCATATTATATTTATCATATAACTGTTCATTACTTTGTACCTCATTAATTTTAGGGGGTAAGATAGGTACAGTAGGCATTAAAATAGCATCATAGTTCTCTATAGAAGAATACAATTTTTTAGAAAGAGCTATTTGAGATTCTTCGACTATTTTTATGCTACTCTGCTTCATGTATTTGCCTTGATACATTCTGTTTAGAACATTAATATCCATTAGATTACTATTTTTTTCTATTAAATCTTTCCACTCGGCATAACCTTGATAAGTGACAGTGGTACCATGTTCAGAAAGTATTTTATGCATTTCTTCTATTTCTGATATTTCTTTTTCTATGATTTGTATGCCTGCTCTTGATAATTTTTTTATAGCTTCTTCAGCAGCCTTTTCAATTTCAATATCACAATCTTTCCATGGCATTCCTTTAACTACAAGTATTCTTGTAGTTCTTAAATTTATCTTATTGAATTCTAAATAAGGCTGATTTGTTAATATAGAAAATAAAAGGTTTATGTCCATGACGCTTTTAGCTAAGGGGCCAACTGTATCTAGTGTAGAAGATAATGGCAACACTCCTTTTAAAGAAACTCTTCCAAAAGATGTTTTTAATCCAATTAATTTATTCCAAGCGGAGGGCACTCGAACAGAACCGCCAGTATCTGTGCCAAAACTAGCAGCACATAAACCATCGGCTAAAGCTACCCCAGATCCTGAAGAAGAACCTCCAGGTACGCGAGGATTATCTTTCATAATTGCATTTTCAGGAGTAATAAAATTATTATTCGTTCCTAGTCCTCCCAAAGCAAATTCTACCGTAGTAGTTTTTCCTAATTGTATAAGGCCTGCTTTTTTTGCTAATGATACTACATCAGCATCTTTTATGGCAGGGTTATTGTTTTCTAATAATTTAGAACCTCCTACGGTAATAAAATCTTTAAAATCAAAAAGATCTTTCCAAGCTACGGGCACACCATCTAGAGGACTTAACGGATTATCTTCTAATAATCTTTTTTTTGAATTTTCGGCTTCTGAAAAAGCTCGTTGCTTTGTCAAAATAGTGAATGGATTCGGTTTTTTATAAGATTCAATTTCATGATAGTAAAAATTTACTAAATCAATAGGGCACATCTTTTTTTTTTGCAAAAGTTGCCCTATATCATAGGCGGGTAAGGATTTTATATTTTCAGGTATTTGCATACTTAATATTGTCATAGTATCTATAAAATAGAAACTTATTTATATTCATAGAGGAAATAGATTGCATACAAATATTGTCATATGTGGAGGGGCTCTAGCCGGCATGACTCTTGCTTTATCTTTACAAAGCAAAGGCTTTAATATTGTTATTATTGATCCAAGAGATACAAAAGAAGTAATTGAGCAAGATAAAAGAACTACAGCAATTGCAGCAGGACCTAGAAGTTTTTATCGTGATTTAGGAGTATGGGAAAAATTAAATAAAAAGATAGAAGCAATTAATCGTATTAGCATATTAGATGGTAGTTCTTCCATATCATTAGATTTTGATTATAGAGATTTTATAGATGAAAATAATGCTATGGATATTAATAGCTTAGGTCATGTAGTTGAAAACTCAGATTTAATTAAGCAAATTAATTTAAAAATAAATAAAAACAAAAACTTGGGGCAGGTAAAAAGATTTAAATCTAAAGTTTTAGATATAAAAGTAGATAAATTTATAGCTAAAGTATTTTTAGAAAATAATAAACAAATTTCTGCAGATCTTATAATTGCAGCAGATGGAAAGAATTCGTTAACTAGAAAAATAATTGGGATCAAAGAAAATAGGTCTACATATGATCAAGAAGCTTATGTGACTCAGATATTGCATGAGAAAAATCATGATAATATAGCTTTGGAAAAGTTTTTACCTGGAGGTCCTTTAGCTGTATTGCCAATGAAAAAAATAAATAATAGTTATAGGTCCGCGATTGTATGGTCTGATAATAGAAAAGTTTCTAGAAGTAGGTTAACTGCGAGTAAGAGTAGGCCTGAGGAAATGTCATATGAGCTTGAAAGACATTGTTTTGATTGGCTAGGAAAAATTAAATTATATGGTTCGTCTGCTGTATTTCCATTAGAATTAATTACTCCAAAAAAATTGGTTTCAGATAGATTTGTACTTATGGGAGATGCTGCGCACAGTATTCACCCTATTGCAGGGCAAGGTTTTAATTTAGCATTAAGAGGCATGAAAACATTTTCTAACATGTGTGGAGATAGAGCAGAATTAGGTTTAGATATAGGTAGTATAAAATTTTTAAAAGAATATGAAAAACTTAGAAAAATAGATGTTTTAGGTTTGATTAATGCTACACATGGATTGAATGAACTTTTTAGAAATTCTAAACCGCATGTAAAGCTTTTTAGAAGAGCTGGTTTATCTTTAGTAGATAAGTCACCTATTATTAAAAAAGCATTTATGAAATATGCAATGGGAATTTAAGAATTAGAAATTTTAGATACTCTATTCAAATAATTTTCATACAGCTTTATATTTTTTTCCGACATTTCTCTCAGGTAAGACCAAGAATATATTCCAGTGTCGTGACCATCATCAAATATAATTCTAATTGCATAACTGCCCACTCTTTCAATTTGAGTAATAGCAATATTAGTTTTGTTTAAAGGAGTTTTTTTGTTTTTTGATGAGTGACCTTGTACTTCAGCTGAAGGGCTCTCAACTCTCAATAACTCAGCAGATATGCTTGCTTTATACTTATCAAAAAACTCTAAGTTTAAAGTTTTTTCTAGTTTATTATACACTATTGATTTAACTTTATTATTAATATCTGACATTTTATTTATCTATATGTCTTGCTTTATCTATTAACATAATAGGGATTCCATCTTCTATAGGAAACGCCAGTCTTGCTTCTACACTTATTAACTCTGATGTGTTTTCATCATATGTCAACGGCCCTTTAGTAATAGGGCAAACTAAAATATCTAATAGATTTAGATCTATATTATTTTTTTTATCAACCATTTACTATTCCTAGTTTAATTAATATTTTTAATTTCTCCAGCAGCAGATATTTTAAATAAGGTAATCATGGCCTCTGTTATATCGTTAATATCTTTGCTTTCTAATAGCAGTTGTTTCTCTTCATTATTAAAAGGACAAGATTGAGCAAGAGAGTTGACTAAAAGGTTTAAGGAAGCTTTTTCAATAATTTGCCAGTCTGCTTTAATATTTTCAGAATTAAAGTAACTTTTTAAGGAAGATAAAAATTCTTTTTTTAAGGAGGAGGATACTTCCTGATTATTATTTAAATCTAAATAATAATCAGTATAGTCTACATTTGCAATCAGGTAACCTTTATCAACGAGTTTATTATTGATCATTCTGTATCTGCATAATCCTTTTAATTCTATCAAGTATTTTGCATTATCTAATTCAGAAAAATGAGTAATTTTTCCAAGGCATCCTACATTATACAAGTCATTTTTTGTTTTATGGTCTTTCTTTGGTTGGATCATTCCAATTAAGCGATTACTTGAAATAGAATCTTCCGTCATATTGACATACCTAGGTTCAAAAATATTCAGTGTAAGGTTACCATTAGGTAATAATAAACAATTTGAAAGAGGAAATACAGGAATTGCTTGAGGTAATTTATCTATGATTATATTATTATCCATATTTTAGGCAAATAGAATTGAAGAAAGTTTAAGTCTAGTGCTCGGGGTTAAGGGATCATCTTCTCCAAAAGCTTCTATCAATTCAATAATTTTTTTTCTGGCTTTATCTTCTTCCCATTTACGATCTTTTTTAACAATATATAATAATTGTTCAATAGCTTCCTCTTTTTTCTCGTCGGCCAAAAATGCTTCAGCTAATTTAAAACGTAATTCATGGTTATTTGGATTTGCATTTACATCAGAGAGAAATTCTTCTGGACTGCCTGCTGACTTATTATTTTTTGCTAATTTATTCAGCGCAATGAGACTAGTTATATTTTTATCATTTAAAATACTTTCTTCCAGGCTTTCTAATAACTCAGTAACTTCATCAGTCCTATCTAATTTTACCAAGCATTTTCCATAACCTGAAATTATTAATGCATTATTGGCTTCTGCTGATAAAAGATTTGAAAAGGCATCTAAAGCACCCTCAAAATTTTTATCCTTATATAATTTTTCAGCATCCTCTATTAATTTTTGCAGTTCTGCCTGTTTGTTTCCGCCAGTTGCAGAAATAACTTTATTAATGAACTCTTTAACTTCGTTTTCTGGCATAGCACCGGAAAATCCATCTATAGGCTTTCCTTCATAAAATGCATAAACAGTAGGTAAGGATTGTATTTGTAGTTGTTGAGATAATTCTTGGTTTTTCTCTGTATCAATTTTTACTAGCTTTATTTCACCTTTATATGACTTAACTGCTGATTCTAGAATTGGCGTTAATTGTTTACATGGCGCACACCAGTCTGCCCAAAAATCAACTAAAACAGGAGCCTTTGTTGACGCTTCAATAACATCTCTATTAAATGAAGCAATGTCTGAATCAATAATAAAATTATCCATTACTGGTTCAGAAGAAATTATAGAGTCGTCATTTGCCATTTTTAATCCTAAATTTATGTATAAATATACATCATTTTATTATATTAATATATTAAATCAAAATATAATCTTTAACTTTTTATATTTAACATTTAAAGTTATCAATGTTTTCAGTTTATTGGAAGCCAAATAATATTGACCAAAATATTAAAATCTTTTATAAGAAGCTCTTTAAATATAATTTAATTTATTTTTTAAAAATTATGCGGGCGTAGCTCAGTGGTAGAGCACTTCGTTGCCAACGAAGATGTCGAGAGTTCGAATCTCTTCGCCCGCTCCAAAAATTAAATTCTGCTAAATATCATTATGTGTTATTTTAATAATGATTTTAATTTAGCCTAAATTGCCCTTAGGATAGAATGATGGTTTTTAATAAAATATTAATATTTATTTTTTTTTGTTTTATTACATCTTGCTCTTCAGTTACTTCATACAACAAAATAGACGCTACACATAAGTCTGAAAAGGAAGAAATGCGCAAGCAAGGAAACTTTCTAGTGGCTTCAATGGCTTCGGCTTCTAGAAAACTTCACGATATAGCTTGGCCTATTATGAAAGCTAATATTGATGCATGTATTAATTCTAGGATTAATGCTTTTGGTTTAATGATTGCTGACTCTAATGACTTGCAGGCTTCTTTGAGGCCTTCTTTTTTTTCAGCCTCACCTAATATTCTGATAAATAAAAATACTTATTCTGATTTACCCATGATAATTTCTGTTGCAAATGATAGCCCAGCTAATAATGCCGATATAAAGGAAGGAAGTTTCATATTATCTATAGATAATACTCCAGCAACTTCTATAAATTATAAAAATTTATTAATGCAAGCAGCTAAAAAGGAAAAATTAAAAATAGAAGTAAAAGGATTAAAAAAAGATCAAATTTATAATCTGAAGAGTGAAGTAATATGTGGTTATCCTGTTCAGATAATGGTTTCACCCATTCCAAATGCTTATGCGGATGGGTCTAAAATATATATTACTATTGCAACATTGGATTTCATTAAAGACGATCAAGAGATTGCTTTTTTGATTAGCCATGAGCTTGCCCATAATATTGTTCACTATAAAGGTAAAAGTTTAGAAGAAATAGAAGCAAAATCTCTTCCTATAGATGATAAGCCTTCTCTACAGAGAGTAGGAGATTTATTTATATTTCAAAGTAGTGCTAAAGAAAGTGAAGCTGATTTGCTTGGAATAGAGTATGCTATTAAAGCAGGCGTTTCTCAAGATAAAGTAGCAAATTATTTCCGTAGGCTATCAATTTATATGCCTCAATTGATGGATGAATCAATTTTTAGAATGCATCCAGGAAACGCAAAGAGGGTAACAGATATAGAAAATAGATTAAAAATATTAAAGAATAAATATAGTAATTAAATGGAATAAAATTTTTGTTATCTAAAGTAAAACCTTATGTTGCATATTGTTTATATGATTGGGCAAGCTCTCCATTTGCCACAGTTGTGATAACTTTTATATTTTCTGCATATTTTGAAAGAGCAATAGTAGGAAATGCAGAAAAGGCTTCCATTTTATGGGGGTGGTCAATATCGATTTCTGCATTTATTATTGCCTGTTTAGCACCTTTTATTGGAAGGCATATAGATATAAAATTAAGTCATAAATTTTGGTTAATTGTTTTTACACTTATATCTTCGTTTGGAGCTGCATTATTTTGGTTTGCATATCCTGTGCCTGAATCAGTTATCTTTGTATGTATTTTAGTTATTATTTCTAATATAGCATTTGAGTTAGGAGGAGTAGTATACAACTCTTTACTTCCTGCTTTTTCTAGAGAAAGAAAAATAGGAAGTCTTTCTGGAAAAGCATGGGCAGCAGGCTATTTAGGAGGAATTATTTGTTTGTTAATTATTTTATTTGGTTTTGTTCAAAATGAAAACCCATTATTTGGTGTGGAAAAAGAGAGTGCGGCAAATATTCGTATTGCTGGGCCAATCGTAGCTATATGGTTCATAGTTTTCTCTTTACCTTTCTTAGTCCAGATTAAAAAAAATAAAAAAATAATTTTAGATAAAAAAGAAAACTTAGTTAAAGAAGTATTTTTTAACATAAAAAGATTATTTAAAAAAAGTAATCAGGGCCGTTTCTTATTCTCCAGAATGATTTATACTGATGGTTTAAATACACTTTTTGCCTTTGGTGGGTTGTATGCTGCGGGCACATTTAAAATGAGTTTTTCTGAAATAATAATATTTGGGATTTTAATAAATATTACAGCAGGTATAGGTTCTTTATTTTTTTCATATTTAGATGATAGGATAGGGCCAAAATTTATTATAAAAATATCATTAATATTTTTAATTATCTTTGGAAGCATAACGTTAATTATAGAAAACAAGGAATTGTTCTTATTATTTGGATCAGCCTTGGGGTTTTTTATTGGTTCAGTCCAATCTTCTAGCCGCTCTTTTATGTCTAGATATATAATTAACGGAAATAATGCTGAGACTTTTGGTACTTATGCTGTTTCAGGAAAAGTCACTGCTTTTATAGGGCCTGCAGTTTTAGCAATCACAGTTTCTGTTTTTAATAGCCAAAGAGCTGGAATGGCATCTATAATTATTTTTCTTTTGATTGGGTTAATTTTATTACAAAGAGTTATAGAACCTAAATTAAATTAGTGTCTAAAATGCCTAATGCCGGTAAAAACCATAGAGAGGCCGAGTTTATTTGCAGCTTCTATTACTTCATTATCTTTTATGGATCCTCCAGGCTGAATTATACAAGTTACACCAGCCTCGGCAGCAGCTATGAGGCCATCAGCAAAAGGAAAGAAAGCATCGGATGCTAAAACAGAACCTTCTGCCATATTACTTTTTAATCCAGCTAATTTAGAGGCTTTTTCAGACTTAATAGCAGCAATTTGTGAAGAATCTATCCTACTCATCTGGCCTGCACCTATACCTACTGTAGCATTATTTTTTGCATAAATTATAGCATTAGATTTAACATGTTTGGCCACTTTAAATGCAAATATTAAGTCTTTTATTTCTGCCTCGTTAGGCTTTTTAATTGTAACAGTATTTAAGTTATTTATGTTTAACACTTCTGTATCTCTATCTTGTATTAAAAATCCATCAGATAAATCTTTCATAATTTTATGCTCAACAATAGTTTGGTTATCTACTTTACTAGTTTTTAAAACCCTAAGATTTCTTTTAGAGGCAAATATTTTTAAAGCCTCTTTTGTAAATCCTGGCGCTAAAATTACTTCTAAAAATATTTCATGCATTTTCTCGGCTAACTCTTTAGTAATTTCTCTATTACACGCCACTATCCCACCAAAAGCACTTTGTGGGTCAGTTCTTAGTGCATCTTTCCAAGCAGCCAGAATCAATTTATTCGATGCAACACCGCAAGGGTTAGCATGTTTTATAATAGCTATTGTTGGGCTTTTAAATTCTTTAATTAGTTCAAATGCAGCATCAGAATCATTAAGATTATTATATGATAATGGTTTTCCTTGCAATAATTGAGAGTTCACAATGCCATTTAAATTATGATTAGGGTTTTTATAAACAGCAGATTCTTGATGAGGGTTTTCACCATATCTTAATTTATTTGCCAATGTTCCAGCAATGGTTATTGTCTCGGGCCACTTTATATTTACTTGTTCATTAAACCATTGAGAGATTAAACTATCGTAGTAAGCTGTTTTAGCATAAGCTTTGGCCGCGAATAATTTTCTATCTTTAAATTTTGTAGCCCCATTATTTTTATCTAATATTTGTATTAGTTCACTATAGTCATTAGGGCTTGTAATAACGCAAACATTTTCATGGTTTTTTGCAGAGGATCTAATCATAGATGGTCCTCCTATATCAATATTTTCAATACACTCATCAAAACTAAGATTATTTTTAACAGCTTCTGAGAATGGATATAAATTAACAATTACTAGATTTATGGGTTCAATATTATGCTGTTTCATCTCATTTTTATGAGATGTTAGATTATATTTTCCTAGCAGGCCACCATGTATTTTAGGATGCAAAGTTTTAACTCTTCCATTCAACATTTCTGGAAAATTAGTATAATCTGAAACATCTTTTACATTAATATTATGTTCTCTAAGTAATTTTGCTGTTCCACCTGTGGATAATACCTCAATGTTATATTTGACAATTATATCTACTATAAGAGCAATATTTGCTTTATCTGATAAAGATATTAATGCACGTTTAATGGTAATTAAATCAGATAACATATAGGTTCCTTAATAATTTTTATTTTTTGGATCAATAGAAAATTCTGGCACTAATTTTTTAAGTTGTTTTATTGCCTCTCTTTCTTCATTCTTTATTAAAAACTCATCCATTTTATTTATCATAGCATTTATCTTTAAAAAGTTTAATTCTCTAGATTTAGCAATTAAAATATCTGGATGGTCAGTAGTAATTTTTACTTCGTCTTTGTGAAATAATTTTTCATGCAGCTTTTCTCCTACTCTTAAGCCAGTATATATTATTTTGATATCTTTGCCTGGAGTAAGTCCGGAAAGTCTAGCAAGCTGCTTAGCTAAGTTATCAATTTTCATTGGCTCACCCATTTCTAATACATTGATTCCCCCTCTTTCTTTTGTATTTAGTGAGCTTGTTAATGATATTAAGACTAGTTCTACTGCTTCTTTTACACTCATAAAAAATCTAGTAGCATCTTTATGCGTAACTTTTATAGGTCCACCCCGCAAAATTTGATTTTGAAATAAAGGAATGACAGATCCTGTAGAACCCAATACATTTCCAAATCTTACAGTTATAAAGTTAGTACTATGTTTCTCTCTATCTAAGTTTTGTATATATATTTCTGCCGCTCTTTTAGAGGCGCCCATAAAATTAGTAGGGTCTACTGCTTTGTCAGTAGAGACTAATACCATTATTTTAGATTTAAATCTTATTACATTTTCAGCAATAATTTTAGTACCTAATATATTGGTCTTAATCGCATCAGATGGATGTTGCTCACATATAGGCACATGCTTTAATGCAGCAGCATGTAATACTATATCTGGTTTATTTTTACTAAAACTTTTTTCTACAGCATTACTATCTCTTGTATCTAGCAATATAGATAATATTTTTTTTTCGTTAATCTTCGCTAAAATTTTATCTGTTATATTCCATAAAGCATACTCTGAATAGTCTGATAGAATTATTTTTTTTGGTTGCATATCAGCTATTTGGCTTGCCAATTCACTACCTATGGTGCCACCTGCACCGGTGATTAAAATAGTTTTGTTTTCAATAAGATTAGTTAGGTTGGTTTTATCAAACCTTGTTTCTGCCCGACCTAATAAATCTTCAATATCTATTGGTCGTTCTTTGTGCTTAGTATTTTCAATAGCATCATTTAATTCTGAAATTTTTGGCAGACGAGCAAGAGATATGCCAAGCTTATCTGAATATTTTAGAAGAAAGTCAAGATCAATTCTTGAAATTTTTGGATCCGTAATAATAATTTTTGTAACTTTTTGTGATTTTAATAGTAGGTTAGATTTAGATTTAAAAATATTATCTATTGGGCCTATTACATCTACGTCTCTAATCTTTCTTCCCCACTTGCTTTTGTCATTATCAAATATACCAATTATATGATAAGGGCCGTCTGGTTTATGAGAAGTTCTAATGAGTGATTCAGCTTCATCAGCTGCACCTATCAAGATAACCTTTATTCTTTCGTGTATATTATGAATTGGAGCTAGTGTTTTGTCTCTTATTAATCTATAGGTAATTCTGAGGCCACCGCTAAAAATAGTAAGTAATATAAAATAAATTATCATAGTAGATCTCGGCATGTCTTCTAATCTTGTCATAAGAAATATGGTAAAAGCAGCTAATATCACTGTCATTAGGCTAGCTTTAGTAATTATAATTAAATCATCAGTTGAGGAATAGCGCCAAATTCTTTTATAGACGCCTAATAGAACAAATGAAAATATAGAAGCAAAGAAAACAACCAAAGTATTTATTATTAGATCGTCAGGAAAGCTTTCTAATCTTAACCAATAGGCACCATAAAAAGCTATTATGCTTAATATGCCATCGATATTACATATTAAAACAAATCTAAAAATAGGAGACATTATATAACTTCCATAATATTTTTTGGTTTTTTATTGAGATAATATAAAAGATATATAGTAGATATGCTACTTATAACAACCGAAAATGAAATAATAATTAAGTTTGATTGTATAGTAGCAAAAGCAGATAAGCAGATAAGTAGCATTCCGTGTAGGGCTATAATTTTACATACCTTAGAATGGCTATAACCATTTTGAATTGCTTTTTGATAAAAATGATCTTTGTGCGCTACCCAAGGCTTTTTCTTCATTTTTATTCTTTTTAATAAAGTTATAGAAGCATCAAAAAAATAATAATTATTTATTATTATAGCTACATACCATAATCCATTTTTACATAATAATAATAATAAAATAGCATTAATAAAACCTAGGGGAATAGAGCCCGCATCTCCTAGAAAAACTTTTGCTGGATGCCAGTTCCATAATAAAAAAGCTAAGCTAGCACCAGTTATAAAACCTGCAAATATGTGTTCCAATTTATATTCTTCTTGAGAAAGGTACAAAGAAGACCCGACACCAACTCCTATAATTATGCATTGAATGCCAGATATTCCATCTATTCCATCCATAAAGTTAAATAAATTAATTATCCATATAATTAATAAAAAGATAATAATATTTTCTAACCAAAGTGGAATAAGACTATTTAAAAGAATGATATTTTTTAAGGGGGGCCAAAAATTTAAGATAATAATAGTTAGTGTCATTTGGGTTATTAGCCTAAGTACTATTGATATTTGCTTATTATCATTAATAAAAGATAAGATCGTAAGAATTAGTATTGAGCCCATAAATACAAAATCTGTTATAGGAAAGAAAGTATAATATACTATGAACAATGTAGCTATTATTCCTAATCCAGCTCCTTTAGGAGTCGGCATATTATGACTAGATCTTTTGTTAGGAATATCTACCGTTTTTGTTTTACTTAGAAAGTTTATTGATAATTTTATTGTTATAAGGCTTATGAAAAAACTCATTAAGAAACTAACTGGCCAAATAAAATAAATTAGTTCAGCCACTACTATTTTCCTTTATAAATTTTATCCAATTTGACCTTCCAAAAGCTATAAAGTTCGGGTTTTTTTTATCTTCTCTGCCATAAATCATGTTTTTATTATTCATTTGGGTAACAAACCCTCCAGAACCTTGTATTATAGCCTCCCCGGCAGCGCTATCCCATTCATATGTGGGACTTGTTCTAGGAAAGATATCTGCTTTTCCTTCTGCTATCAAAGTAAATTTAATAGCACTACCAACATTCTTTTTTTTAAAATAATTTATTGATGAAAGCCATTTTTCTAGTTTAGGACCTATATGATGTTTGCTTATAGATATTGTGGGTCCTTCTAATGGAATATCTCTACAACTTATTTTTGTAAAATTCATGTTATTTTGTTTTTTATAAGAACTAATATTACTACCTCCTGCCCATGTAGTTCCAGAAGGAGGATGGGCAATACATCCTAATATTGGCCTTGTATTTAAGGCTAAAGCAATGCAAACGCAAAAATCCTTATCACCTTCTATAAATGACTTTGTTCCATCTAAGGGGTCAATAATCCAGTGTAAATTATTTCCAAAATTATTTTGAGGAGGTATTCTTTCTTCACTTAATATTGGAATATTAGGAAAAGCATTTAATAATTCTTTATTTATTATTTTGTCTGATTCTTTATCTGCTTTGGTAACAGGAGTATTATCAGCTTTTATTTCTATTGGAGAATTAATATTTTGCATTATGACTTTTGCTGCTTTATCTGCAATTTCAGCAATAATATTTTTCATTTCATATAAACTTTTATTAGATATAGATGACATTATGATTTCTTTTATAAATTATATTATTTATTTTATAGTTAAAATTGATAAATTCCATACTTTGTTTATATATTGTTGTTAATATATTTATTATAGCACTGAAAAGTAACATTAACACTATAAGGGTATTATAGTTTTGCAAATTACTGATATAGAATATGTTTTAGGTAAAAACAAAGAATCTCTAGAAGATTTGGGTAAAATCAATCCTGATTGGATTATAGAAAAATTAAAAGATAAAACGGGTATTCATTCTAGACATACTTTAGGGGTTAATGAAACTGAAAAAAGTTTAGTAATAGAAGCTTCAAAAAAATTATTTGAAAGAGTTAATCCTGATGATATTGATGGTATAATTCATGTAAGTCAATCTCCTTTCTCTAGATTGCCAACATCCGCATGTTTAATTCAGGATATACTAAACCTTCCAAAAAATATGATGGCTTTTGATTTAATTCAGGGTTGCTCAGGGTTTGTTTATGGTCTCTCCGTTGCAAGTGCAATGATTTACCAGCAAGGGTTAAAAAAAGTTTTAGTAATTTGTGCTGATACTTATACTAACTATATTCCCAAAAATGATAGAACTAACAGACCTATTTTTTCGGATGGAGCAGCAGCAGCTATACTAGAAAGTAGTGGAGATGGAAGTATTGGGCCTTTTTCATTTTTTACGGATGGTAGTGGAGGAGATCTACTTGCCTTAAAGGAAAATAATGGAAAAGAACAATTATTTATGGATGGAAAAAAGGTTTTTAAATTCTCATTACGTGAAGTTCCTAAGGTATTTAATGAGCTTCTTATTAAAGCAAGTTTAAAACAAGAAGATATAGATTTGTTTATTTTTCATCAAGCAAGTGCAGTTATTTTAAGACAGTTAAAATCTAAATTAAATATACCTGATGAGAAGTGGTTTCAAAATATAAAGGATATGGGTAATACGGTTTCCGCTACTATTCCTATAGCAATAAAACAAGCAAAAGATAACGGGCAATTTAAACCAAAGATGAATGTGATGTTAATGGGTTTTGGTGTAGGTCTTTCAGTTGCAGGGTGTATTGTTCGTTCATAGAATTGTTTTTGTTAAACACCATTCTATCTGCGTTCCTGAATTGATTGTTTCTCCATTAATAACAAATTGGTTTGTATTTTTTATTATACCATTATCTTCTATATAAATTGACTTATCTATGCTCAAGCTTAGAGAAGTATTATTTTTTAAGATAAAAAATTCCCAACCTCCACTAGGGAGTAGCAGTAAGATCCTTTCCTTGTTTCTTGTAAGCCTTACATTAATTTTATGGTGTAAATGAAAATGTATTTTAAATTTTATTCCAGGTCCAGAAATTATGTTGTCTGTGCCATTTAGAAGGGTTCCTCTAGAATCTAGTTTTAAAATTCTTTTGTGTATAGCAGAATAAAGGTTTTCATAACCATTGTGGCTTGCAGAAATAATCTCAAAACCTGAAGTGACTTCTCTAGATACATTTATTTTTGTGTCTCCATTATTTTTTATAGAAGAAGAATTCGTATCATCTATTACAAGACATGAATGAGCTGCTGAACTTGCTAGAGCTTTCTGCCAGGAAATATCATTGTTAGGAGTTGGTCCACAATTTACTATAAGTCTATCTCTTCCAACACTCATTTCAAAGCTAAGTGAACCATTATAGTTGTTTTTATTTTTATGAGAGCAATCCATGATTATAATAGACCTGCCAGATGCAAGCCTTTCATAACCACTAGCTGTTAGGCTAGAGGATATACGTGATCTTAATTTTATGCCTGTTTTTTCCAGCACTTTGTCTATTGCATCACGAGAATAGGACCTTCCACCATTTATTCTCACAAGAGTTCCATCACCTAATCGTAATGATCTAATAGCATGACTAATTCTTGTAATATTGTTGTCTATTAATTCTATAAGAAGGTCGTTTTTTATTAAAGTGTTCCTTATCCATATTAAGTCAGTTAAAATATCTAGAGTAATGGAGGGTTTTTTACTTATATGGCACCCATCTTTTAATATTTGATTATTTAATGCAGACATTAAAATATTTTTAGCTTGATTATATCTTTTGTTTCCTCCACTTAAACATATTCCTGAAATAAAAAGACCTCTAAGGGCAGTAAAAACTTCTGGCTCTTGATGATGCTTTTTTATTATTCTGCTAAGGTGTTTAGATTGAGCTGTTATTAATCTATAAAATTTTTCTAGAAATACTCTGTCAGCATCTTCTTTTATCATTTCTGAATAACAGATCCAGGCACTTATTCTTCTTCCTAATACATCTATTTTCCAACTTATAGGGTTGTATTTATTGTTTCCACTTTTTATCCAATCATCAATTAGAGCTCTTGCATATTGTCTAGATGTTCGACCATCTTTAGCTTTAAAATGTCTAAGCCAAGAAAATCCATGCATTTCTGCTATCCACCATGGTCCAACGCCATTGGGCTCCCACAAAGGTTTATTAGGAGCATGTATTTCTTCACCAGCAAAATTATATCTGCCTTGAAAAATTGCATCAGCAAGGTTACCTTCTCCTTCCCAAGGGTCTATAGTTTGATGAAATATACTTTCAGGGGGATTATAGTTAAGCCAAAAATTATATAGGCCACTTTTATAAAAATGATCAGATAATTTCAGACTTGGAAGTTTAGTTGACAATTTATAATTCCTTAGTTGTTATTTCTAAGGAGATTAATAAGGCTAGAGTAGTTTTCAACATTTTTAGAAAAAATTGCATTACCCGCTACTAAAACATTCGCTCCTGCAGCGATACATAATTTAGAGGTCTCTTTATTAATTCCTCCATCAACTTCTATATCAATTGTAATACCCATTTTTTTTTGCATTTTTTTTATATTTTGTATTTTCTTTAATTGAGTAGTCATAAATTTTTGTCCACCAAATCCTGGGTTTACTGTCATAACTAAAACTAAATCACAAAATTCTATATACTTTTCTATAATATTTTCCGATGTAGAAGGTTTAATAGATATGCCTGCTTTTAAACCTAGATCCTTAATAATTTTTAAAGATTCTTTAATATCCTTCTCTGCTTCTAAGTGTATAGTTATTATATCTGCACCTGCTTTAGCAAAGGGCTCTAGCCAATTATTTGCGGGCATAGTCATAAGGTGAACATCAAATAATTTTTCAGTATACTTTCGCAAGCTTGAGACTACATCAGGACCAATGGTAAGATTAGGGACAAAGTGTCCATCCATTATATCTAAATGTATCCAATCTGCACCTGCCTTATCTACATCTATAATTTCTTGTCCTAGCTTAGAAAAATCAGCTGCTAAAATGGAGGGCGATATAAGTATATTATTTTTTTTCAATATAAAACCAATCTCAAGACTTAATTAAGTTATAACTATCTATAGGTTTAATGTGTTTTTTCTAATCTTGCTATAAAAAAACCATCCATGCCTCCTAACTCTTCACTAAAATATGGAAAAGTTCTTATAAATCCTTCTTTGGTAATTGCTTCGTGCGTAATATCTATTTCATTCTTATTTATAGGGTTTATTTTAAAGTTACTATGTTTTTTTATAAAATCAATAATTTGATTTTCACCTTCTTCTTTTTCTAAAGAGCAAACAGAATATATAAGTATTCCTTTGGGTTTAACCATCATAGTTGCCGCATTTAAAAGACTATTTTGTAGAGGGAGTAAAGTATTTAAAAAACTATTTTTCTTGGTCGATAGTCTCCATAAAATATCGGGATTTTTCCTCACTGTTCCGGTAGAAGAACAAGGAGCATCTATTAATACAGCATCTGCTAATTTTTCTGTTTTAAATCTACTAGCATCTTGTATAATTAATTTAGTTTTTAGATTAAGCCTTTTAAGATTATTCTTTAATAATTTTGCACGCTTTGCATTAGATTCGATAGAGACAACATGGAGTTCATTCGTTAATAATTGAGCTGTTTTTCCACCTGGCGCTGCACACATATCTATAACGTAGGCATTTTTTTTTACTGAAGAAAGCAAAATTTTTGAAGGCAATTGAGCGGCTATATCTTGTATCCACCATGCGCCTTTATCATATCCAAATAAATCATCAATTTTCCCATAATTATTTTTAAGTCTAATATTATTATTTCCAAAAATTTTTCCTTCTAAATTTTTACACCATATATCAACATTCTCTTTTGCTGATAAAGCTATATCTAAGGCAGGTGGAATTATAAGATGTTGTTTAGCTATTTTTTTTAAATCATTATTATTAATATGTTTTTTCCACCTATTTATTATTTCATTAGGGATATTAATTAATGGATCTAAATCTTGAATATTCTCACTTTCAAAATCTCTTACAAGTTGCCTCAGTATGGCATTAATAAATTTTACGTGATGCGGAGAATGTTTTTTTGCAAGTTCTACGCTTGCATTTACAGCAGCATATTTAGGAACTCTCATATATAGTATTTGGCTAGCACCAATAATTAAATTTGCTTTAATTATATTTTGGTTTTGTTTAAGTGGTTTCTTGATATATTTTTGTATATGAAATTGAATTTCACCTAATCTTCTTATTGATATACCAAGTATAAATTTGTAAAATGTGTCTCCGTTATTAATGGATTTATGGCTATCTCCATTTAATAGACTTTCTATTTCTTTAAGGGCTAGAAGTCTAGAATTTACATTATCAATTGACATTAATTATTTTCTTTTTTGTTAGTATATTAGTATATTTATACTTTAATATTAATATTAAGGTTATTGCATGAAAAAACATAAAAAAGTATATGCTAAGCAGGTTAAAAAAGGTAAAGAGCCTAAAAGATCAAAAGAAATAGGAGGACAAAAAGGCCCTGAGCCCACTAGATATGGAGATTGGGAAAAGAATGGGCGAGTATCTGATTTTTAAATTATCTATTCATTCTATTATTAATTAGTTCTTTCACAACACTTGGGTCTGCAAGGGTAGAAATATCTCCAAGTTTATCATGTTCATTAGCTGCAATTTTTCTAAGTATTCTCCGCATAATTTTTCCAGAACGTGTTTTAGGCAGAGATGGAGCCCATTGAATAAGGTCTGGAGTTGCAATAGGACCTATCTCTTTTCTTACCCAATTTATTAATTCTTTTTTAAGCTCCTCTGATGGAGAAGTGTTATCAGTTAAAGTGACATAGGCATATATGCCTTGCCCTTTTATATCATGAGGATATCCAACTACAGCAGATTCTGCTACATTTACATTTGATACTAAGGCGCTTTCTACTTCTGCGGTTCCCATTCTATGTCCACTTACATTGATTACATCATCCACTCTTCCTGTTATCCACCAATATCCGTCGGCATCCCTTTTGGCCCCATCTCCAGTAAAGTATACATTATTAAAAGTAGAAAAATAAGTTTCAGCAAAGCGTTTATGATCACCATAAACTGTTCTCATTTGGCCTGGCCAAGATGTTTCTAACACTAGGTTTCCTTCAGCTACTCCCTCAAGTTTTTTTCCATCATTATTGACTAAGGCAGGAGAAATTCCAAAGAATGGTTTAGTCGCTGAACCTGGTTTTAGATCTGTTGCTCCGGGAAGCGGGCTTATTAATATGCCTCCAGTTTCTGTTTGCCACCAAGTATCTACAACTGGACATTTTTCAGAGCCTACAACTTTATAATACCAATCCCACGCCTCTGGATTGATAGGCTCCCCTACACTTCCTAAAACTCTAAGACTATCTCTTTTTGTTGATTTAACTGGGCCATCTCCTTCTTTCATTAGAGCTCTAATAGCAGTAGGAGCTGTGTAGAATATATTAACATTATGTTTATCAATTACTTCCCAGAATCTTGAAGAACTTGGGTAATTTGGAACCCCCTCAAACATAAGCGTTTTTGCTCCGTTAGCTAAAGGGCCATAGACGATATAAGAATGCCCTGTGACCCATCCCACATCAGCAGTACACCAATAGACCTCATTTTCTTTATAATCAAATATATATTTATGTGTTATAGCAGCATAAACAATATACCCTCCAGATGTATGTAAAACACCCTTAGGTTTTCCTGTTGACCCAGAGGTATATAAAATAAAAAGTGGATCCTCAGCATTCATAATTGTTGGTTCGCAATCTTTGCTAACTTTTAGCTTTTCTTCGTGCCACCAAATATCTCTATTAGGAAACATATTTATTTTATTCCCTGTTCTTTTTATAACTAAAACACTTTTAACATTTGGACATCTGTTTAGGGCAATATCTACATTATTTTTTAAAGGTATAATTTTGCCTGCTCTATATCCTTCATCAGCGGTAATAACATAGTCTGATTTACAGTCTATAATTCTATCTGCAATACTATCTGGAGAAAAACCACCAAAAACAACGGAATGAATGGCGCCTATTCTTGCGCAAGCTAACATGGCATATGTAGCCTCAGGGATCATGGGCATATAAATTGTTATTCTATCACCTTTTTTTATACCTTTGCTTTTTAAAACATTGGCCATTAGGCAGACTTCTGAATGTAATTCTCTATATGAAATATTTTTGCTTTCTTGAGGATTATCACCTTCCCATATTATTGCAGTTTTATCCCCCTTTTTTTCTAGGTGACGATCAATACAATTATATGAAACATTTAGTTTCCCATCATAAAACCATTTTATTTCTAAATTTGTTTTAGAAAAATTTACTTTTTTAATTGAGTCTTTACTAAAAGGTGTAATCCAATCTATGCATTTTGCTTGCTCTGCCCAGAAAATTTCAGGGTTTTTAATAGACTCTTTATAAAGTTTTATATATTTTTCCTCATTTAATAGAGCGTTTTCTTTCCATTGGTTTTTAATTTTAATTAAATTATTGCTCATATTTATGCCCCCACAATTATGAATTATTATTAGTTAAAGATCAGATTAATTTCCAGCTATTAAGTAATTATTTATTATTTTAAAAGGAAAGACTTTTAAAAAAGAATTTTTACAAGGGCCTTTAAAGCACTCTCCTGTTTCAGGATTAAATTTAGCGCCATGATTAGCACAAAGCAAATCATTGTTTTTAGATTGTACTTTTCCTTCTATTAAATCCAAAGATAAATTTGCATGGGGGCAATTATTACCCCATATATGAATTAATTCTTTGCCTTTATAAACAATAATACCGGGCAGATATTTGTTTTCACCTCTTATTACTAAAGCCTTTTTATCCTGCAAATCTTCAATCTTACATAGTTTAGTATTTTTCATAATACCTGTCTCTTCATAAATATCATGCATTTTTTAAAAACTACTTTTTGTTTGGGCCATTTTACAGATTTCTTTCCAATGTTCTTTAGAGACAGGAACTACAGAAAGCCTTGATTGCTTTATAAGTGCGAATTCAGCTAATTTTTCATTAGACTTGACTTCAGCTAAAGTTACACATCTTTTTACTGCTTTAATTGCTTCTATTACTACCATCCCAAATATATTTTTTTTATCAGTGGGGTCAGGCCTATGTTCACCAATTACTTTTACAATACCAACTATTTGTTTTTCTTTAACAGAATGATAAAAAAAACCTAAATCCCCAACTTTCATTTTTTTCATATTATTATTGGCTTGATAATTTCTTACTCCATCCCATCCTTCTCCCTCTATTCCTTTATTCATTTGATCTTCCCATGACCAAGTCCCTGGTTCCGATTTAAATAACCAATATGCCATATATATATTCCTAATAGTTAAACAATTTCTTATTTGACTATAGCCTTATAATTTAACATGTTCCAATAAGTAATTATTTGAACTATATATTACACAAATAAACTGAAAGTTTAAATTTTTGAATTTTAATATAAAAAAAGATCAGCTGATTGATCCTCTATACCTAGCGAAAGAGCTCATTAAGTTTCCTTCTGAGACGCCAAGAGATGAAGGTGCGTTATTTTTTGTAGAAGAAGTTTTAAATATATTAGGCTTTAAGTGTTTTAGAATGCCATCAGGAGAGATTGAGGGCATGGGGAAAGAAGCGCTTGTAAATAATCTTTACGCCAAGACGGGTAGGGGAAAAACTTTATGTTTTGCAGGGCATACAGATGTAGTACCTGCTGGCAATAAAGAAAATTGGGTATCTGCTCCTTATGAAGCTAAGGTTCATGCAGGCATGTTGATTGGCAGAGGAGCGGCTGATATGAAAGGCTCTATTGCAGCTTTTATAGCAGCTTTTGCTAGACACCTTAATGATTATAATAATACTTTTGGTATTAGCTTTTTATTAACAGGAGATGAAGAAGGTCCGGCAAAACACGGAACAAAAACTATGCTTCCCAAGCTTAAGGAAATGGGAGAAATAATTGACCATTGTATTGTTGGAGAACCTACAAATCCTAATACATTAGGAGAAATGATTAAAATTGGTAGAAGAGGGAGCTTGCACGGCACTTTAATTATAAGGGGAAAAGAAGGGCATGTCGCCTATCCACACAAGGCATCAAATCCTCTACCTTTAATGTCCAATTTTGTTTCAGTTTTATCTGGTTTAATATTAGATGATGGAAATGAGCATTTCCAAGCTTCTAATATGGAGTTTATTTCTATCGATACTGGCAATACGGTTTCAAATGTAATTCCTTCAAAAATTGAAGCAAAATTTAATATTCGTTTTAATGTGCTTCAATCAGAAGAAAGTTTAGTAAAGAAAATAAAAAATACGATTAAATCTATAACTTATGATGAAGCTAGCTTTTCATGGGATATAGAAACGGAGCTAAGTGGGAGTCCTTTTATAACTAAGCCCGATAATTTTATAGAAATAGTTGCGAACTCTATAAAAGAAATTACAGGATTAGAGCCAGAATTATCTACTAGTGGAGGCACTTCTGATGCAAGGTTTATTAAGGATATTTGCAATGTTGTAGAATTTGGTTTGGTTGGAAAAACAATGCACCAAACTGATGAAGCAATTTCAGTTAAAGATTTAGAATCTTTGACGCTAATTTATTATAATATTATAAAAAAATACCAGGAAGCGCATTCTTAATGCTAAAGTTATTATATTAAAGTGCGTATTAAAGATGAAAAAATAGGAATATTAATATATGTTCTTACTTTATTATCTTTTGCCACTATGGAAGCGCTCGCTAAACACTTATCTGGTACTTTTTCTGTTTCTCAGATAGTTTGGGCTAGATATACTTTTCATTTTATTATCATTTTTATAACAGTAATATCATTAGAGAGTATGGGTTATAAAACTGGCATTAAGTTTCCAAAGCTAATTAAAGTGCAAATATTGCGCTCTATAGCCTTATTACTTATGACGTATTGTTTTTTCACTTCACTTTCTATACTTTCACTTGCAGAAGCCACAATTATTTTATTTTTTGCTCCATTAATAACAACTATACTTGCCCCTCTAATTTTAAAAGAAAAAAGTCACTATCACACCTTATTAGCAGTAATGGCAGGTTTTATAGGAATGATTATAGTTATTGACCCCAATAATATTTGGGGGGTTCAAAAAATAGATATGTATTGGTTGTCAGGAATACTTTACGGAATAGCCGGAGCCTTGTTTTATTCATTATATCAAATTGGAACTAGAGTTTTAGCACCAGTTGAATCTGCTATCACTAGTTTGTTTTTTTCTGGGGCTGCAGGGTTATTAGGAACTACAATTCTAGTTTTAATAGACTATGACCCTGCCTCTGGAATGCAAGCTTGGACCGTGCCAAGCCATATTGAATGGATTGTTTTAATAATTGTAGGACTATTTGGTGCGATAGGACAATTTTTAATATTAGGAGCCTATGCTAAAGCTAAGGCTACTACTTTAGCTCCTATAAGCTATACGCATATAATATGGGCAACTTTATTTGGCTATTTTTTCTTTTTTTCAGTGCCAGATTTACAAACTTTTTTAGGTGGGTTATTAATAGTTGTCTCTGGCATTTATACCTTTAAAAAAACCAAATAAAATTTTTAATAAACCACTTTTTCTAAAACTAATGCATTTGGAGGAGCGGTAGCTCCTGCATGACTTCTTGTATAAGTTTTAAGAGCTAATAAAATATCCTTCTCTGTTTTTTTATTTAAGCCAATTTCAACTAATGTGCCTGCTATAATCCTTACTTGATTCATTAAAAAAGACTTTGCCACAACATATATTTCTATGAGCTCATTATTTTTTATTATATTGATACTATCTATTGTCTTAATTGGAGACTTGGCTTGGCATTCAATGGATCTAAAGGCAGAAAAATCATGTTTGCCTATAAGTAAAGTAGAGGCTTTTTGCATTAATAAAATATTTAAAGGTAGAGGCACCCTCCATGTTTTATCTTTTAATAAGGGCGAAGAGGTTTTTTTATTTAATATAGTGTATTTATATTTTCTTCCTTTAGCCGAAAACCGAGAATGAAAGTCTTTATCTACTTTGCTTGTTTCAATGATGGATATTTCATTATTACATGCCCTGGACAGATAAAAATTTAAACCCATTGTTAACTTTCCTAATTTATCATTTTTGTCTTCTAAAGCACCTTCTTCTATGTCAAAATGAGCGACTTGTCCTGAAGCGTGCACACCTTTATCTGTTCTTCCTGCTCCAAAAACAGAAATATTCTTCCCGCAGAACTTATATAAGCTCTCTTCAATTGTTCCTTGAACGCTAATTAAAGCTTTTTGTTTTTGCCACCCACAAAAATTTTTACCATCATATTCTATTATTACTTTGTATCTTGTCATAAGGCTAAATTTCTTTTGCTATTTCTCTTAATGTAAATTTTTGAATTTTTCCTGTCGAAGTTTTAGGAATAACTTTGAAAATAATATTTTTAGGACACTTAAAACTTGCTAGATGTAATTTACAAAATTCAATTATTTCTTTTTCTGTTGCCTGTTCACCATCTTTTAGTTCTACGAAAGCGCATGGAGTTTCTCCCCACTTATCATTAGGTTTAGCAACTACTGCAGCAGTTAATATTTTTTGGTTATTATATAAGGCTTCTTCAATTTCTATAGAGGAAATGTTTTCGCCGCCAGATATTATTATATCCTTTGAGCGATCTTTTAATTCTATATAACCATCTTTATGCATAACTCCTAAATCGCCAGTATGGAACCATCCTCCAGAAAAAGATTCCTTACTTGCTTTTTTATTTTTATGATAACCTTTCATTACCATATTTCCTCTCATCATTACTTCACCCATAGTTTTTCCATCTTTAGGGACTGCTTTCATAGTTTCAGGATCTCTTATCGATAGCCCTTCTAAAGAAGGGTACTGAACACCTTGCCTTGATTTTTTTTCTGATTTAGGTCCCGGTAATAATTGATTCCACTCTTCTTTCCATTCGCATATTACAGCTGGCCCATAAACTTCTGTAAGCCCATAGACATGGGTAACTTCAAAGCCCTTTTTCTCTATTCCAGCTAAAATAGAAGGTGGGGGAGCTGCAGCAGCTGTCATAATATTAACTTTTTCTTTAAGTTTTATAATTTCCTTTGGCTTTGCATTAATTAACATAGCTAAAATTATTGGAGCTCCACATAAGTGAGTAACTTTATTTTTTGCAATTGAATAATAAATACTTTTTGCATCTATTTTTCTAAGGCAAATATGCGTGCCTGCTAAAGCTGTTACGGTCCAAGGAAAACACCAGCCATTACAGTGAAACATAGGAAGTGTCCATAAGTATACAGGGTGTTTACCCATAGACCATACCATTTGATTACTTATAGATGTAAGCCATGCACCTCTATGGTGATAGACCACTCCTTTTGGGTCGCCAGTTGTTCCAGAAGTGTAATTTAAGCTACAGCTTTCCCATTCATCTTCGGGCCAAGTGATTAGAGAATTAGGGTTTCCTATTTTTGCTAAATCATTATTTGTAAGTTCACCTCTAAATTGATTATCTTTAATAAATTCATCATCATCACATCTAATAATTATGGGTCTTTTATTTTTTGGGATTTTATAAAGGGCTCTAGATAATACATCATTAAACTCTGGATCAACAAAAACCATTTTTGCATTGCCGTGTTCAAGAATGAAAGCTATTGCATCTGAATCTAAGCGAGTATTTATTGTATTTAAAATGCCTCCTGCCATCATTATAGAAAAATGACATTCTACCATTGCAGGAACATTAGGAAGAATAGCAGCAATTGTATCTCCCTTTTTTATACCTTTTAATTTAAGTCCATCAGATATTTTTATACACCGTAATAATAGTTCTTTATATGTTGCTTTTTTGGACCCATGAACCCAGGCAGTTCTTTCCGGCCAGATATTTGCTGTTCTCAATAAAAAAGATATAGGTGTTAACGCATTATAATTAGCATCATTTTTTTCTAATCTTTGGTTATTTATATTTTTTTCTTGTGGCATTTTCTAAAATTTTCCCAAATATTTTTATTCTATAAGTTTTGAATCTTTACCACCTATTGTGGCACAAGATATTCCTTTTGTGTCGGTCTCTAATATTGTCCAAGTATTGGTATTTTTAGAAATATAAAGTTCAGTTATTGTTGAGCCATTTTGTGCCACACCTAACCAAGCTAATTTTTCGTTTTGATTATTTTCTAAGTAGCTTTTCATTACGCTACTTTCTTTACATATAACATTTTTAACTATTTGCGTAGGATTTGCATATATATTATAAGAAAAATAAAAATTTATAAAAAACATTAACAATAATATTTTATAGGTCTTAGTTTGTTTTAATGTGCTGTTAATTAGCATTTGTTTTCCAAATTCATTAATTAAAAATAAACCAAATAATAATTATTTAAAAATTTGCATTATATTAGATTCATAAGTATCAAATATATACAAAAACAAGTTAATTACACATACTTTAATTTTTTATGGGGAAAAATTCAATATGACGAGAGATTTTGTCGCTTTAGATACTTTTCCTAAAATTTTAAGAAATAATGCTGAAGTTTTTAAAGGAAGACCAAGTATTCGTGAAAAAGAGTATGGCATTTGGCAAATTACTACATGGGATGCCTTTTATAATAGGGCTTTATTATTGGCAGAAGGCTTTTATGCTAGTGGTTTAAGAAGAGGTGATAAAATTGCGATAATTGGAGACAATAGGCCTAATTTATATTTGTCTATTGCGTCTGCTCAGATATTAGGGGCCATTCCAGTTCCTTGTTATCAAGACTCTGTGGCTAGTGAAATTGAATATATTCTGGAGCATGCAGAAGCAAAACTTGCTATAGTAGAGAATCAAGAGCAGGTAGATAAGCTATTAGAGATAAAAGAAAAATTACCCTTACTAAAAAATATTTTTTATGATGATCCTAGAGGGCTAGAAAAATATGATGTAAAAGAAATTTGTTCATTAGACGTCATTCTAGATAAGAATAGAGACATGAATATTGATCTTGATAAAGAGATAAACAAAACATCTAAAGATGATATTTCAATAATGCTTTATACTTCTGGCACAACTGGTAGGCCCAAAGGTGTATTATTGTCTTATAATAATATTGTGTCGGTAACAAGTATTGCTTGTGAAATTGAAAAGACCGGCCCAGATGATGAAGTAGTTGCTTATTTGCCAATGGCTTGGGTGGGAGATAACATATTTTGTGTTGCTCAGTCATATATATCAGGTTTTTGTATAAATTGCCCAGAAAGTAGGGAGACTTTGACTCTTGATATGAGAGAAATCGGACCAACTTATTATTTTGCCCCCCCAAGGGTTTGGGAAGGTATGCTTACTCAGTTAATGGTAAGAATGCAGGATGCTTCCAAGGTTAAGCTTTGGGCGTTTAATTTTTTTATGAAAATTGCCAAAAAATGGGGCAATCCTATTTTAGATAAAAAAAACGTTCCTATATTAGCTAGAGCACTTTATGGGCTAGGCTACTTTTTAATATATGGACCTTTAAAAAATAATTTAGGCCTTACACGAGTAAGAATGGCCTATACTGCGGGTGAAGCGATGGGCCCTGATACCTTTCTTTTTTATAGGTCTTTGGGAATTAATTTAAAAGTTCTTTACGGGCAAACTGAGGCAACTGTTTTTGTTTCACTTCATAGAGATGGCGATGTAGACCCGAATACTGTAGGGCCAGCTTTTCCTGGTGTAGATATTAAGATTGCAGATGGAGAAGTTTTTTATAAAGGTTCTGGTGTTTTTAAAGGTTATTATAAAAATGAAGATGCTACAAAAGAGACAATAGATAAAGAAGGCTGGGTAAAGACAGGAGATGCTGGAGTAATAGATAATAATGGTCATTTAAAAATTATAGATAGAGCAAAAGATGTTGGTAAATTAAATTCAGGGAATATGTTTGCTCCTAAATATATAGAAAATAAGTTAAAATTTTGTGGAATTATTAAAGAGGCTGTAGCTTTTGGAGACAATAAAGATTTTGTAACATGTTTTGTGAATATAGATTTAGAGGCAGTAGCGAGCTGGGCCGAAAGAAATAATGTAGCATATTCAGGATATATTGATTTGGCTGGTCAGTCATCTGTTTATGATTTAATTGCTATGGAAATAGATAAGGTAAACAGAGACTTGTCCCAAGACACAGAATTAAATGATTCTCAAATAAAACGTTTTCTAATTCTGCATAAAGAGTTAGATGCAGATGATGGAGAATTAACTAGAACGAATAAAGTGAGAAGAGGACTTATTTCTGAAAGGTATTGTATGCTTGTAGATGCTTTTTATAATAACAAAAACCATTGTTTTATAGAAACAGAAGTTACTTTTGAAGATGGAAGAAAAGGGGCAATTAGCGCTGATTTAAAAATTAAAGACATGAATATTTATGATTTAAGGGATCAAGTAGCATGAGCATAAACAATCAAAACCTTATATCTAAATCAGAAGTAATCATGAATATAAAAGATATAAACTTGTCCTTTGGAGGATTAAAAGCTTTATCAGGGGTTAGTCTACAAATAAAAAAAGGTGAAATATTAGCAATTATAGGCCCTAATGGAGCTGGAAAATCTTCAATGCTTAATGTTATTTCTGGTATTTATGTTCCCCAAGAGGGAGTTGTAGAGTGGAAAGGTGAAGTACGAAATAAAATAGCTCCTCATGATATTGCGCGAATGGGAATAGCTAGAACGTTTCAAAATATTGCACTTTTTAAAGGTATGTCCGCTCTTGAAAACATTTTGACTGGTAGAAATATTTTAATGAAGCGAAATTTATTCATGGAAATGCTTTATATGGGTTTAGGAAGACGGCAGGAAGAAGAACATAGAAAAAAAGCGGAAGAAATTATTGATTTTTTAGAGATCCAGTCTATTCGAAAAACACCAGTAGCTCGCTTACCTTATGGTATGCAAAAAAGAGTTGAATTAGGCAGGGCATTAGCTCTAGAACCAGAACTTCTTCTTCTTGATGAGCCAATGGCAGGTATGAATGTAGAAGAAAAAGAAGATATGTGTAGATTTGTTTTAGATGTTAATGAGCAGTTTGGAACAACAATTGTATTAATTGAACATGATATGGGTGTAGTAATGGATATTTCAGATAGAGTAGTAGTGCTTGATTATGGAATTAAAATAGCAGACGGCACCCCTGATAAAGTTAGGTCAGAAAAAAAGGTGATTGATGCATACTTAGGAGTAGGATAATGGATTGGTGGTTTTTTTTAGAAGTTTTTGTGGGGGGACTTTTATCTGGTGTTATGTACTCACTTGTAGCACTAGGGTTTGTGCTAATTTTTAAGGCTTCCGGAGTATTTAATTTTGCTCAAGGAGCGATGGTTTTATTTGCTGCATTAACCTTTGTGAGGCTATTAGAAATGGGCATTCCAATGTTGGTTGCTGTAGGAGTGACCATGGCCATAATGGTAATTTTGGCTATAGCTATAGAAAGAATTGTATTGAGACCCTTGGTTAATCAAGATTTAATAATTTTATTTATGGCAACAATCGGCTTGAATTACTTTATTGAAGGAATGGCTCAGTTAGTTTGGGATTCTAAAGTTCACGTTCTTGATTTAGGTATAGATGAGTATGATGCATTTGAAATAGGTGAGGCTTTTATAAATAAATTTGATGTTTATGCAGCATTAATTGCAGGCGGACTAGTTTTAGTTTTATCTTTATTTTTTAGATATACAGTTATAGGCAGGGCTCTGAGAGCAGTCGCAGATGATCACCAAGCAGCTTTATCAGTAGGAATACCGTTAAGAACAATTTGGATCTATGTATGGTCAACAGCAGGAATAGTTGCAATGGTGGCTGGGGTAGTTTGGGGATCAAAACTAGGTGTGCAATTTGCTATTTCGTCTGTTGCACTTAAAGCAATACCTGTCTTGATAATAGGGGGGTTTACGTCTGTGCCAGGAGCTATTTTAGGCGGGCTTATAGTTGGTTGTGGCGAAAAATTAGCAGAAGTTTATTTGGGTGGTTTTGTTGGGGGCGCTATAGAAAATTGGTTCCCCTATATGCTTGCCTTATTAGTTTTAATGATTAGGCCAGAAGGAATTTTTGGCGAAAAAATTATTGAACGTGTTTAGAATATAGGAAAAAAAATGTTTTATAGAGAAGCGGGCCAATTTAAAACTTCTTACAAAAAAGATCAGGCTATATTGCCAATATTTCAAGATAAGATTGCAATGGTAGCAATGCTCCTTTTTTGTTTTATAGTGATACCTCTTTTTGCTAATGATTATTGGTTGGCATCAATATTAGTTCCTTTTTTAGCTCTTTCTTTAGCAGCTTTAGGGCTTAATGTATTAACAGGATATGCGGGGCAAATTTCTTTAGGAACAGCAGCTTTTATGGCTGTTGGAGCTTTTGCTTCTTTTAATTTGCAGGTGAGAGTTCCTGAAATACCATTTTTAGTTGCTTTTTTATGGGGAGGTCTTTGTGCGGCCGGAGTAGGGATATTATTTGGTCTGCCGTCATTAAGAATAAAGGGGTTTTATTTGGCTGTTGCAACTTTAGCTGCTCAATTCTTTATAGAATGGCTCTTTACTCATTTCGATTGGTTTACAAATTATTCAACATCTGGGGTAATTACTGCGCCACCTATGACTTTATTAGGTTTGGCAATTGATAACCCCTTAAGTAAATATTTTTTAGTATTATCAATTGTGGTTATTTGTGCTTTTTTCGTTAGAAATTTAGCTCGTTCAGAAATTGGTAGAGCATGGATGGCAGTTAGAGATATGGATATAGCTGCAGAAGCTATAGGTATTAATTTAATGAAAACTAAGTTATTGGCTTTTGGGGTCTCTTCCTTTCTGTGTGGATTAGCGGGGGCATTATGGGCTTATGTTGTTTTAGGTACAGTTGAGCCACAAGCATTTGATATAGCCAGATCTTTTGAAATTTTATTTATGGTGGTAATCGGAGGTTTAGGGTCGGTTTCCGGTGCATTTTTAGGGGCAGGCTTTATGATATTATTGCCTATTCTATTAAATAATTTAGGGTCTTTGATAACTGGTGGGACTATTTCTACAGAAACTATTGCTCACATAGAGTACATGGTATTTGGTGCATTTATTATATTTTTTCTTATAGTAGAACCTAATGGTTTAGCGCGTTTATGGCAATTAGGAAAAGAAAAGCTTAGGTTATGGCCTTTTCCATACTAACATAGTAAAGTAGTTAATTTTTAAAGGGAGGATTTAAAATGTTTGGATTTCTATCAAGTATTACATCTTTTGTTGTTTTCTTTGTTGTTTCAATTGCAATAGCTGGGGAACATTTTGTTCCAATTACATCATATAGAACTGGTCCGTATGGAGTTAGCGGTGCACCAGCTGCAGATGGATATGTTGATTATTTAAAAATGATTAATGCGCGCGACGGAGGTGTGGGTGGAGTTAAATTAGCATGGGAAGAGTGTGAAACAGCTTATAAGCCAGATCGTTTTGTAGAGTGTTATGAGAGATTAAAAAATAAAGGTGAGGCAGGTGCAACTGTTTTTCAGCCATTAGGAACTGGATTGACATACTCTGTTATTGATAGAGTAGCTGCGGATAAGGTGCCATTAATAACTATGGGTTATGGTAGAACAGATGCTTCTGACGGTAGCGTTTTCCCTTGGGTTTTTCCATTAATGGCCAATTATTGGTCAATATCTACGGCTAAAATTAAATTTATAGGTGAACAAGAAGGTGGAATGGACAAATTAAAGGGTCTAAAAATTGCAAATGTTTACCATGATTCTGCGTATGGAAAAGAAACGCTTCCTGTTTTACTGAAACAATCCGAAAAATATGGTTTCGAGCTAAAGGGTTTTCCAGTTGCTCACCCTGGTTTAGATCAAAAAGCTACTTGGTTAAATGTAAGGCGTTACAAACCAGATTATGTGATATTAAGAGGATGGGGCGTTATGAATCAAACAGCAATTAAAGAAGCGGCTAGAGCAAGAATCCCAGCAAATAAACTTGTTGGAGTGATATGGTCTTGTTCGGAACTAGATACAGTGCCTGCAGGTAAAGCTGCGAAAGGTTATAATTGTAGCTCATTAATAAACCCTGGCTCAAATTATAAGGTTTTTGATGATATTTTAAAATATGTACATGACGCGGGAGAAGGAACGGGAGACAGAGAGGAAGTTGGACATCAGCAAAATTATAAAATGGGTGTTTTAATGGGTATCATGACGGTAGCATCTATTGAAAAGGCTACCGAGAAATATGGTAATAAACCAATGTCAGGAGAACAAGTAAGGTGGGGAATAGAAAATTTAGACTTTACTGAGGCTAAGCTAAAAGAAATGGGAATAGAGGGCTTGATTCCTGCTTTTAAAGTTAGTTGTTCGAACCATGAAGGTAATGCACCTGTAAAATTTCAGAGGTGGAATGGTGAAGCCTTTGAACCAGCTTCGGACTGGATATCTACTGATCAAAGCATAGTGAGGCCAATGATTGAGGCTTCCGCAGCAGGATACGCAAAAGAAAAAGGAATAACACCCCGCTGTAACTAATAAGGAATAATTATTTTGTCTAAAGATGCTTTGGTAACGGACCCTAAAGAATTAGATGGTTCATATATGCTTCAACTTAATAATGTTGAAGTTATATATAATCATGTGATCCTTGTTTTAAAAGGAGTATCTTTTAATGTGCCTGAAGGGTCTATTGTAGCTCTTCTAGGTGCGAATGGGGCTGGAAAATCTACTACTTTAAAAGCTGTTTCTAATTTGTTAAGGGCAGAAAGAGGAGAGGTTACAAAAGGGTCAATAGAGTATCTGGGTGAAAGAATTGATAGATTAACCTGCAATGATTTAGTAAAAAAAGGTGTTATTCAAGTAATGGAAGGTAGGCATTGTTTTGAACATTTATCTGTGGAAGAAAACCTATTAACTGGCGCTTATACATCAAAAAGTTCCCGATCAGAGATTGCGGAGCAATTAGAAAAAACATACCATTATTTCCCTAGGTTAAAAACTAGAAGAAAGATTGCCGCTGGTTATGCATCAGGAGGAGAGCAACAAATGGTAGCTCTAGGGCGTGCCTTAATGGCTAACCCAAAAATGATTTTATTAGACGAGCCTTCAATGGGTCTTGCTCCACAGCTAGTTGAAGAAATTTTCACTATTGTGAAGGATTTAAATAAAAAAGAATCAGTTAGTTTCTTATTAGCAGAACAAAATACAACAGTAGCTTTAAAGACAGCAGATTTTGGCTATATTTTAGAAAACGGTAGAGTTGTTATGGAGGGCAGCGCAGAAGAGCTTTCTTCGAATGAAGATGTTAAAGAGTTTTATTTAGGGCTTAGTGAAAAAGGTCGAAAGAGCTTTAAAGATATAAAGCATTATAGAAGAAGAAAACGTTGGCTATCTTAATATTATCAATGATAATGTAAAGAGGGTTCCAACTAAAATTTTGGGAGGTTTTAGTTGTTTAAAATAATCAATGATTACTTTAAGAAGTTTTTCTTATTGTCGATTTATGTGTTTCTTATCTTTCTATATTCTGAAATAAATGATAATGTTTATTTATCTAAATATGCATTTGCTACCCCTGCCCCTAAAGAAAATAAAAATTCTGGTGAAGAATGGATTCTTACACAATATATTCAATCTGGCATTAAAATTAAGACAAAATCTGGTGTTACAGCGCAAGCCAGGAGTAGAATAGATGAAATTATTGAACATGTATTACCTCCTGGAGCAAAAATAGGAGAAATAATATTTAATGAAAAATTACCTCCTCTCGTGGAAATTCTAAAGGACGATTTAGTAACAGGATATATATTTGAAACTTTTGATTGGGTTCAAGGTTTGGGGTACTCTAGAAAACCGTATCATATAATTGCAGGAATTAATTTAGAAGGAAATATTACAGGTATTAGGTTAATGTGGCATACAGAGCCTATAGCTATATTAGGAAGAACAGATCAAGATTTACATGATTTTTTAGAACAACTAAAAGGTGTGAGTATTAAGCAAGGCATTAGTATTGTGTTAGGCTTATCTGATTCTGTATTAGAAGGTGAAAAAGTTGCTATGAGAGGCACAGGAGGTGATGTCTCTGGATTAAAGCAAGTAGATGGAATTTCAAGGACAACCACTACGTCACTATTGTTAAATGACGCGGTTATGAGAGCGGCAAGAAAGGTTGCTCGAGTAAATAATATAATGTTAGATGAAAAGGATTTAGGAGTAGTTTTGAATCTAGAAACTTTTTCTGAACAGAGCTGGAGTGATCTTGTAGAAAATGGATCGATTACAGAAAATTTAATTACAAATGGGGAAATAATTCAAAAATTTGATATATTGCCAAATATTAAAGCTTCCAGAAAGGTTAGGCTTTCTCCAGAAGAACAACTATGGACAAAAACTTACATGGCAATTGTTAGCCCGCAGGGTATAGGAGCTAATATTTTAGGTCGTAGATGGTATGATCAGTACGTAGTTTCTGGACGTAATGTAGACGATTTCGTTTTATGGGTTGGATTTTTAGGGCCAGGAACATTTTATGACAAAACTAAAGCTTATGATAAAGATAAAGTTTTTAAATCATTAAATATCGTTCAAAATGGAAAAACATATAATTTAACCGTAAAAATGTATAAATCTCTTCCTTTTCATCATTCAAAAGATGGGCCTAAATTAATTGAACAAGGTTTATTTTATTTTTCTATGGAGCAATCGTTTGATCCCACTAAAAGTTTTGAAATAAATTATAAAATTTTAGGAGATAAGCAAACAGAATATACTGAAGACAATAGTATCAACTTTAATATGCATTATGAAATTCCAGAAATGTATATTAATCAAAATATAGAAGATAATTATAAAGAAGGTTTTAACTGGATTGCCAATTGGCAAAGTAAAACAAGTTTAGTAATTTTATCAATTTTAACAGTATTAGGCGCAGCATTAATATTAATTTTTAAAGATTTCATATCAAAAAATAGAAGAATGCATCAGGTTGTAAGAACCAGTTTTTTGATATGGGTTTTGTTTTGGTTAGGTTGGGTAGTAGGTGGTCAAGTCAGCATAATACACTTAGCTGCATTTATTCAGGCATTATTTGATGGGAAAGGTTTTTCATCATTTTTAGCAGAACCTGCGATAGTAATAATTGGATTAGCAGCACTTATATCTATGCCCATTTGGGGAAGAGCATTATTTTGTGGGTGGCTTTGTCCTTTTGGAGCACTCCAAGAATTACTAAATAAATTTGCATTATTCATCGGTATTAAACAAAAAGTAATCAGTGAAAAAAATGACAAAATAATGAAATTAGGAAAATATGCTTTCTTATTTTGTTTAAGTATTACTTTTTTATATTCATTTGATTTAGGTCTAAAAGCAAGTGCTATAGAACCATTTAAGAGTGCAATTACTTTTAGATTCAATGCTCCTCCTCTAGCTTTAGTCTGGGTATTATTTCTATTAGGCATAGGGTTATTTATTGAAAGGGCTTATTGTAGGTTCTTATGTCCTTTGGGTGCAGCAGCTTCCTTAATAGGGAAAATAAGAATTTTTAATTTTTTACATAGAAGAGCTGAGTGTGGAAATCCATGTAAGGCATGTAGCCCGGCATGTCCTACACAAGCAATTAAATTAAATGGTGCAATTGATATGAATGAATGTTTTCAGTGTTTAGATTGCCAGGTAATGTATTTTGATAAACATAAATGTCCTCCATTAGTAGCTAAATTTAAAAATTTATCAAAACAGTAAAAACAGACAAAAACATTATTACTATTTATTTATGTTATATTATGAGAAGATTAGAAAATGATTAAGAATTATACTAAAATTATAAAAGTGGATGCGTTAAATATTTTAAAAAAAGCTCGGCTTAGATCTACTAAGCAAAGAGTTTCACTTGTTTCTAATATATTTAAATATGGCAATAGGCATTTAAGTGCAGAAAGTTTACATAGAGAAATTTTAAATTCTGGAGAAAAAGTATCATTAGCAACAGTTTATAATACCTTGCATCAATTAACGAATTTAAATTTACTGAGACAAGTAAAGGTAAATGCAAGTCAAAATTATTTTGATACAAATACAACTGCGCATCATCACTTTTTTGATGAAAGTAATAATTCTTTAATAGATATTTCTAAAGATATAATTAAAATTCAAGGTATTCCTAAACCTCCGGATAATAAAAAAGTTTCTGAAATAGAAGTAATTATTTCAATTCAAAATAAATAATTTTTTTGTTTAGAAGGATTCTAAACGGCTTGACAGGATTGTTAAGTTTACCCATATTGTAATTATTATTGGGAAACATTAAACGATTTAGGAGGTAATTATGTCGTTAGCAGAATCACAAACTTTAGAAAATTTGAAAGCAGCTTTTGCAGGAGAGTCTCAAGCTAATCGTCGTTATTTATATTTTGCGTCTAAGGCTGATGTAGAAGGGTTTAATGATGCCTCTGCAGTATTTAGATCTACTGCCGAAGGCGAAACAGGGCACGCTTTTGGCCATTTAGAATTTATGGCAGATGTTGGAGACCCAGCAACTGGGGAGCCTATTGGTGATACCTCTTCTAATTTAAAGTCAGCTATAGCTGGAGAAACCCATGAATATACAGACATGTATCCTGGAATGGCTAGAACAGCAAGAGAAGAAGGTTTTGATGAAATTGCAGATTGGTTTGAAACTTTAGCTAAGGCTGAAAGAAGTCATGCAGGTAGGTTTCAAAAAGCATTAGACTCTTTAAGTGATTAAAAATAAGTTAGGGCGTTAGTCTTTGGATTATGCGCCCATAATTTATAATCAAGGATAATTAAATGGGTATTGGCGAAGGGGGTCTTAGGGCGCCGGAACGTAATATTGTTGCGTGGACGGAAGATGATTACTGGGATCCTGTAAAATTAGATGAAGAAACACGAAGACAATTTGATGTATGTCACGGTTGTAGAAGGTGTTTTAATTTATGCGATAGTTTTCCAAAATTATTTGACTTAATAGATGAAAGCAAAACTTTTGAATTAGATTCTGTTAAAAGTGAAGATTTTAAACCTGTTGTAGATTCGTGCACACTCTGTGATATGTGTTTTATGGTTACTTGTCCTTATGTACCTCCCCATGAATTTGCAATAGATATCCCTATGCTTATGCTTAGACATAGAGCAAAAGATTTTAAAAATGGCAAAATTGGTTTTAAAGAAAAACAGATTGCTGAAATTGATAGAAATGGAAAATTAGGACAAAAAACTAGGTTTATATCTAATGCTATTATTTCTTTAAAAAATAAACCTGCAAGATATATTTTTGAAAAAATATTAAATATCGATAAAAAAGCAAAACTTCCTAATTTTTCAAAGCCATTTAATAAAAGCTTTCTTATAAATAAAGAGGCGCCAGGTTATGGCAAAAAAGCTATTCTTTTTTCTACTTGCTATGGTAGCTATCATAATTCAGAAATTATCTCTTCAACATATAAAGTATTAAGTCATAATGGTATAGACGTCTCTTTATTTTATGATGGATGTTGTGGAATGCCGCAGTTAGAACAAGGTAATATAGAAAATGTAGTGCAAAAAGCTAGAGCTACCTCTGAAAAGTTAGTCAATTTAATAAATGAGGGAATCAAAGTTATTGTTCCTATTCCAAGCTGTGCTCTAATGTTTAAAACAGAATGGCCTTTAATATTGCCACAAGATAAGAATATAAAAATATTATCTGAAAATACAATGGATATAGATGAATATATTATAACCTTAGCAGAAAATGAAGGTATTATGAAGGGTTTAAAGCCTTTAGAAGGAGATATAACAGTTCATATGTCTTGTCATAGTAGAGCTCAAAATATTGGGTCTAAATCAGCACAAATGTTAAGGCTTATTCCAGAAACCAAAGTAAATATAGTGGAAAGATGTTCTGGTCATGGAGGTTCTTGGGGAGTAAAAAAAGATAATTTTAATACAGCCATTAAAGTTGGAAAAATTTCAGCAAAAAATATTATGAAATATAATACTAAATATTTTGCATCGACTTGTCCTTTAGCAGGTGATCATATAGTCCAAATTTCAGAAATAGAAGAAAAAGAAGATTTAAAACTTTTAAACACCCCTTCACATCCAATAGAACTAATTGCTATGTCCTATAACTTAACAAAAAATAAATAGAGGTAAAGTCTATGCATGCAAGAAAGATTAAACTTGAAAATATTATTTCTAATGAAGCTTACGGAAAAATAAGAAGTGCAAAAAGACGAGAAATGATTGAATTTAAAAAATATCGTAGATTAGATATAGGGCCTGTAGTAAGCCTTTATTTTGAAAGCAGAGATACTATGCTTTATCAAATTCAGGAAATGGCTTATGTAGAAAAAATTACGAAAGAAGAACTAAACGATGAATTATTATCATATAATCCTTTAGTACCAAATGGAATGGAATTAACAGCTACTATGATGATAGAGATAGATGATCCTCTTAGAAGAAAGAATTTTTTATCTAGATTAGGAGGAATAGAAGAGAAAGTTAAAGTTTTAGTAGGTAATGAAGAAATTTATGCTGATTCAGAAAAAGATATAGATAGAACTACATCTGCTGGTAAGACAAGCGCGGTTCATTTTCTCCATTTTAGATTTACAGCCAATTTAGTAGAAGCTTTTAAAAATAAAAACAATTTAATCCAAATAGGAATAGACCATGATGCCTACGGTCATTTAAGTATAATTTCTGATAAGATAAGGGAAGAATTAGGCAAAGAATTTAATTAGAATTAAAAATATAAGCACCCCACATACTATTTTTATTTTTCTGCACAAAACCTATAATTTTATATTCCTTTGATTCTACTTTACACCATTCTTTTTTACAGTAATGAATTTTTAAAATACTATTTTTCTCAACATATGCGATAATTTTAGCTTCTATGTCTCTATTTTTATAAATTTTTTCATTCTTTAGAAATATAATAGTTTTTTCTTTATCTGAAATTAAATTACGCCACATCCACCCTACTGAACCATCAGGTGTTTCTACTTGATGCCAATGGTCAAATGTTTTATGAATTTTTATTGGTAAACCAGGCTTTTTAAAATTCCAAAGTATTTCAAATCTCTTACCAGGGCCAACCCTCATATTTGCATTATCGCTTTTTCTTTTAATGGATTTAAATTCTAAAGTATTTTGTGTATTTTCTTCTGTGAAGGCAACATTAGATATCAATATAAAGATAAAAATGTTTAAAAATATTAAGTATTTTTTAAGAATAGTACTCTTTATTACTTTATTCAAAGTTTATAATCTCCTATATAATTATATAATTATATAATTATATAATTTTTATATTTTAATCTAGAATAAAAATATCGTATTTTTATCTATAGATAATGTATAAAGGTATTTATGTCAGATAAACCCTTAGTAATAATAACAAGGCGTCTTCCAGAGCTTGTAGAAGCTCGCTTGATGGAACTATTCAATACTAGATTAAGTATAGATGATAAACCTTTAAGTAAAAAACAATTAATAGATGCTGTAAAAGAAGCTAGTATATTAGTTCCTACAGTAACCGATAAAATTGATAGTGATGTTCTTGAAAATGCTTCTAATAAACTAAAATTAATTGCAAATTTTGGTAATGGTACTGATCATATAAATATTGAAACAGCCCAGAAAAAGAAAATTATAGTTACTAATACACCTGGAGTATTAACGGAAGATACTGCTGATATGGTAATGGGTTTATTATTGGCAGTTCCTAGAAAAGTAATAGAAGGTGAACGTTTAATTAGGTCTGGTGCATGGGAAGGTTGGAGCCCAACGCACATGATGGGAAGAAGGATATGGGGTAAAAGATTAGGAATAATTGGAATGGGATCAATTGGACAAGCAGTTGCTAGAAGGGCAATAGGCTTCGGGCTAAATATCCATTATCATAATCGTACTAGACTGCCTGATATTATTGAAGATGTTCATAAAGCGACATTTTGGGAAGATTTAGACCAAATGTTGCCAAAAATGGACATTATATCTATTAACTGTCCTAGTACACCTGAAACATATCATTTGTTATCAAGGAAACGATTATCTATTCTACAACCTCATGCTTATATTATTAATACGTCCAGAGGTAAAGTAGTCAATGAAGAAGCTTTGGCTGAAATGTTATCTGAGGGTAAAATAGCCGGAGCAGGACTAGATGTATTTGAGAGAGAGCCTTCTGTAAGTAAAGTTTTATTAGGAGCACCAAATACAGTATTATTGCCTCATATGGGCTCAGCTACAGTGGAAGCTAGAATTGAGATGGGTGAGAAAGTAATAGTAAATATTCAAACTTTACTTAATGGACATAGACCACCAGATAGAATTATTTTATAAGAAATAGCTTAGATAAATATTATCTGACTGTCTTCATTTTCGGATGATAGAATTGAAGTTAAACCTGTAACATTAATGTTTAAATCATTTCTTAAATCTTTTTCGTTAATGTTATGGTTAAATAATGCCCCTGAGCAGACACTTAATTTAGTATTAAGGTCTAAAATAGCTAGTAGCAATTCTTGTGAATTTTTATAGTTAAAGTTAGAGGTTTTGTTATTCTTTATAAGAGATAAAAAACTCTTTCCAGTAAAAAATAATTCAGTAGGTCTTTCTAGGGCTGCAGCAGTTGCAATCATACCTAAAGCATAATTCAGCTTTTCTTTTTCTTCTGCAAAAAGAATAATAATTAATTTTTTTGAATTATTTTTCATAAATAGTCTTTATGTTTTTTGATAGATGTAATAGTAGGTTTTGTTCCACAAAGTTGACATTTATTATCTTTGTTAATTTTTATTTTACGCATTTCGGAAGATAACGTATCAAATATTAAAAGAAAATTATTCAAACTTTTACCTATTCCTAATATCTCTTTTAATACTTCTATAGCTTGAATAGAACCTATGCTTCCTGCTAATGCGCCAAAAACCCCTGCTTCACCACATGAAGCTATTAATCCCTTAGGTGGAGGTTCTGGCCATAAGCATCTATAGCAACAATTTGAATCTTTATATGCAGTATAAGTTGATATCTGACCTTCAAATCTTAAAATTGCAGCAGAAACTAAGGTTGTTTTTGATAAAAAACATACATCATTTGCTAAAAACCTTGTGCCAAAATTATCACTTCCATCCGCCACAATATCATATTTTGATATTATTTTTTCTGCATTAGAGATCGAGAATCTTTCTTTATATGTAATAATATTTATGTTGGGATTTATAGATAATATAGTTTCTTTTGCACTATCCGTTTTATGTACACCTATTTTATTAGTTTTATGAATTATTTGTCTTTGCAAATTAGATAATTCAACCTTATCATCATCGATGATACCAATAGTACCTAATCCTGCTGCAGCTAAATATAGTAGTAAAGGGGATCCAAGACCTCCAGCGCCAATTACTAAAACTTTTGCATTCATTAATTTTCGTTGTCCAACACCACCTACCTGGGGAAGAGTTATATGTCGCGCATAACGCTGAATTTCATCTTCAGTAAATTCTAAGTCACTCATTAACTTTCTCCAGTAGAGCCAAATCCGCCCGAACCTCTTTTTGTATCACTTAGATTATCTTCTCTAACAATATTAACTTTTAAAATTTTTGTAACTACCATTTGGGCTATTTTATCAAAAGGGTTAATTTTAAAACTTCTATCGCCATGGTTTATTAGTATTACTCCAACTTCTCCTCTATAATCTGAATCAATGGTACCAGGTGAATTTAGTACAGAAATGCCATGCTTAATTGCTAAACCTGATCTTGGTCGAATTTGTATTTCATAATTAATGGGTATCTCCACCTTAAATCCTGTAGGGATTAATACCCTCTCCCTTGGCTTAAATATTATAGGTTTATTTATTGCTGCTTGAATGTCTATACCTGCTGATCCTTCGGTGGCATATTTAGGAATATGTTCGGGGCCATGTTTTAGGATAGTAATTTTTATTTCCACATTAAGAATCCAATATTTCTTTAATTACTTTACTACACAACTTTTTTGCAATGTCTGTTTTGGAACACTTATCCCATGGCTCAATATTGTCTCTTGTAATGAGTGTAACACTATTATTTTCCCCTCCAAATATATTAGGGTCTTCTAGTACGTTATTAGCAATAATCCAATCACATTTTTTACTTTTAAGTTTTTCCTTAGCATTATTAACTAGATTATTAGTCTCGGCCGCGAAACCAATAACTAATTTAGGCCTATTATTTTTTTGATTAGAAATATATTCTAATATATCAGGGTTTAATGAAAAATTTATTTTGGGAATATTTTTTTTATTTTTTTTAATTTTAATCTTTGAGGGGTTTTTTATAGCCCAATCTGATACTGCAGCAGCACATATTGCCACATCTATATTATTTATTTTTTTTACGGCCTCTAGCATGTCGTATGCTGTTTCTATATTTACAACTTTTAGATTTTCTGGAATTTTTTGTGAGCTTGGACCTAATATTAAAGTTACATTTGCCCCTAGTTCATAAAATATTTTGGCAATTGCTATTCCTTGTTTTCCTGAAGATCTATTTCCAATAAATCTTACAGGGTCTATTGCTTCAAAAGTTGGTCCAGCAGTAACTAGAACATTAATATTTAACTTTTTTTTTTTAAACATTGAACCAACATATTTATATATAGTCTTTGGTTCTGACATCCTTCCATCACCTTCTTCTCCACATGCTAAATCCCCCGGTTCTGGACCAATAAAGTTGTAATTATTATCTTTTAAGAATTTAACATTTTTTTGTGTAATAGGGTTATTCCACATTTCTACATTCATAGAAGGAGCAAATAAAATAGGTTTATTTGCTGCTAATAATATTGTTGTGGCCAAATCATTAGCAATGCCTGCGGCAGCATGAGCAATAATATTTGCGGATGCAGGAGCAACCAGTATTAGGTCATTTTCTCTTGAAAGTTGAATATGTCCCATTTCTGTTTCATCTTTAAGTGAAAAAAGTTTTTGGTAAACTTTTTCTTCAGAAAGTGCAGAAACTGATAAAGGTGTAACAAATTCGGCACCACCTTTTGTTAAAACAACTTGGACTTTAATATTATTTTTTTTCAAAATTCTTATAAGCTCTAAACTTTTATAGGCTGCAATTCCTCCAGAAATTATGAGAAGTATTTTTAAATTATTATTCATTTTCATACTATTTTTCTTATATTTTAATTTAGAATTATATATTAACCTTATAATGCATTTATTTAAACTATTTTAAATTCTAGTTACTATATATAGGCAGGCAGTCCCACTTAAATATTTTTTGAGTTTAACTATCTTAAATTTTACTGATTGTAATATATCGCAAAAATCATTAGGTGCATAAAATGTTTCGATGCTTTCTGCTAAGTATTGATATGCTTTTTTATTATTAGCTATTTTATCTCCTAAAAAAGGTAGAACGTTTCCTAAATAATAGTCATAAAATTTTTGGAAAGGAATGATTACTTCTGGAGAAAATTCTAAAATCATTAATTTTCCACCAGGCTTAAGAACTTTATAACATTCATTTAAAGTTTTTTCTATTTCTGCTACATTTCTTATACCAAAAGCACATGTAATATTATTAAAAGAAGACTGTGTAAAAGGTAAATAAGCAGAATCACCAGCTACCCAATTAAGCCCATCATGAATATTCTTTTTTATTGCTTTTTGTTTGCCCACTTTCATCATACCAAGCGTGAGGTCCATAACAGTTATTTCATTTTGATGAAAACGCTTTTTTAAAGCAAAAGCAATATCACCTGTTCCCCCAGCAAGGTCCAATATCTTTTTCTTTTTTGTTAAAATTTGTTCTCGCTCCAGTCTATCTACTAAGTCTCTTTTCCAGATTCTGTGAGTACCTAAACTCATTAAGTCATTCATTAGATCATAATCATTTGATACATTTGTAAATAAGTTTTCTATTTCTTTTCTTTTTTGGCTAATTGGTATTTTTTTAAGACCATATATTACTTTTTCTTCATCTAATGTTATATTTTTATTCATAATATTATAGCTTTCTATCACTACTTATTTTAGTATTAAATTATGCCTGAACTTCCTGAAGTTGAAACAGTAACAACCGGTTTAAATTTTGCAATTAAAAACTTAATTGTAAAAAAAGTCTATGTTGGTCGATATGATTTAAGAATAACAGTATCAAAAAAAATTAAATCTGTAATTAATAATGTAAAAGTTGTTGGAGTTAAACGTCGTGCTAAGTATGGGATAATCAAATTTGATAATCACTATTCTATAATCTTTCATTTAGGAATGTCTGGCAGTATAGTAATAGAAAGAAATAATTTTAGGCCCTTACAAAAGCATGATCATATAGCTATAGAATTTATTGAAAAAAATAATAGTAAAATACGATTTATATTTAAAGATCCTAGACGATTTGGTTTTTTTAATATTTATCATGATGAAGATAATAGTTATAAAAATATATTTAAAAATTTAGGTCCTGAACCTTTAATAAAAGAATTCTCTGTACAAAGTTTTTATGAAAATTTGAATAAAAAACAATCTTCAATAAAATCTTTACTATTAAATCAAAGTATTATCTCTGGCCTTGGCAATATTTATGTCTGTGAATCTTTGTTTTTGGCAAAAATATCTCCTTTTGCATTAGGCTGTGAGTTATCTTTAAAAGATATTATGTATCTTTATTCTAAAATTGAGAAAGTTTTAAAAAAAGCAATTAAAGAAGGAGGGACAACACTTAAAGATCATAAAAATATTTCTGGAGAAATAGGCTATTTTCAAAATTATTTATCTGTTTATAATAGAGAAAACAATAAATGTGTTAATAATTGTTCATCACTTATTAAAAGAAATATTCAAAATGGAAGGTCAACATATTATTGTCCAAATTGTCAAAAATAATTTTAAGTGTATTTTTTTTACTTTTATTAAGTAAAAATACTTTAGCTATTGATTTTTTAGAATGTATTAATGATATTCCCCTTAATAAGAGTATTATTGAAAAAAAAGATTCATGTTTTCTTTTTGATTCTGATATAGGGAGGATAGTAAGTGTTGAAGCAGAGTCTACTGAGAAATCTATTCAAATAGAAGAATTCTATAAATCCATATTAAAACAATTTGGATGGATTTTAAGTAGCAAAGATAATAGTAAAGATTTGGTTTTTGTTAGAGATGAGGAAATATTAAAAATTAATATTAAAAAATTTTTGGATAAGAATTTAATTACTTATAACAGTTTTCTTAGCCTCAGTATAAATTAAGGATTATGCAATGATTTTAAAAAATAATTATAAAAATATAATAACAAAAGTAATTTCTAAAGTAGCTTTGATTACTCTAAATCGTCCTGAAGCTTTAAATGCATTAAGTAAAGATTTAATAACAGATTTAAATGACGCTTTAGAAATTATAGAAAATGATGAGACTATATCTGTTATAGTCATTACTGGTTCAAGTAAGGCGTTTGCTGCAGGTGCAGATATTAAAGAAATGTTATCAAAAAGTTTTATTGATATAGTAAACAATGATTTTATTAAACCTTGGGAGCAAATTAGCTACTGTAATAAGCCTACAATAGCCGCAGTTGATGGATATGCTTTGGGCGGAGGATGTGAATTAGCTATGATGTGTGACCTATTAATAGCTAACGAGAATACAAAATTTGGTCAACCAGAAATAAATTTGGGTGTTTTTCCTGCTGCAGGAGGAACGCAGCGCTTACCAAAAGCTATTGGTAAAGCTAAGGCAATGGATATGATATTAACTGGAAGGATGATAGGGGCAATAGAAGCTGAAAAGTTAGGGTTAGTTAGTAGAATTATTCCTTCAGAGGGTTTTATAGAAAAAGTTTTAGAAATTGCCTTTGAGATTGCAGAAAAATCACTACCTGCATTAAAAATGGCAAAAGATGCTATTAATTCCTCTTATGAAAACACTTTATCTCAAGGAATTGTTTATGAGAGGAGATTATTTAGATCTTCTTTTTCTTTGGAAGATAGAAAAGAAGGTATGAAAGCATTTATTGACAAAAGAAAAGCGATTTTTAAGAATTCTTAATAATCAAGCGCAACAGTTGACCTCTTAGCAAAGATCAGTTATGACAGGGATCTACAAATTAATTTAATAGGATTTTAAGGAACATTATATGGCTAATATAGCTTCTGCAAAAAAAAGAATAAGATCTACGAATCGTAAAACATTAGTTAATAAAAATAGAGTAAGTAAAATTCGTACTTTTGAAAAAAAAGTTGAGGAAGCAATAACTGAAGGAAAGCATGAAGTAGCGATGTTAGCTCTTAAGGTTGTTCAGCCAGAACTAATGGCTGGAGTAAATAAAGGTGTTATTCATAGAAGCACCATGTCTAGAAAAATTTCCCGATATAATAAGCGAATCAAAGCTTTAAAATAAATTTTTAATATTGCTGATTGCATTGCTATAAATTATTGTTATAGTTTTGTTCTACCTATTTTGGTTTTTTAAAATTATAATATTAAGGTGATTTATGCTCTCAGGAGATATGGCTATAGAATTATGGGAGCAAGTTAGAGATAAGCTTAGACAAGAAGCAGGAGAAACAGTTTTTGAAAACTGGTTAGGGTTATTATCGCTTTCTAGCTTTTCTAATGGGCATATAGTAATTGCAGTTCATAGCAAATTTCACAAAGACTGGATAGAGCCAAGATATGGAAATAGAATAAGATCTTTATGGCAGAGCTTAAATAGAGACGTTTCTAGTGTAAATTTAATAGTAGATGAAAGATTAGCTGGAAGATCAACAAAAAAATCAGAGGATTCTTCTTCTGTAATATTAAACCTCTCTTCTCCGTTAGACCCTAGGTATACGTTTGATAAGTTCGTAATTGGGCCATCTAATAATTTTGTGGCAGCAGCTGCACAAAGAATTTCAGAGTCTGAAGATGTGGCCTTTAACCCTGTTGTAATATATGGTGGGGTAGGACTTGGTAAAACCCATTTAATGCATGCTATAGCATGGAAAATTAGAGAAACAAATCCTAATAGAAAAGTTGTTTATTTATCAGCAGAAAAATTCATGTATCAATTTGTAAGAGCATTAAGGCAGCAAGAAACAATGACATTTAAAGAGCAGTTTAGATCTGCAGATGTTTTAATGATTGATGATGTGCAATTTATTGCAGGTAAAAATTCAACTCAAGAAGAATTCTTTCATACTTTTAATGCATTAGTTGATCAAAATAAGCAAATTATAGTTAGCTCAGACCGTTCTCCTGCAGATTTAGAAGGAATAGAAGAAAGACTTCGTTCTCGTTTAGGTTGGGGTATTGTTGGTGAAATTCATCAAACAACTTATGAACTAAGACTAGGAATATTGCAGTCTAAAGTAGACGATATAAAGAATTGTATTGTACCTAAAAATGTAATTGAATTTTTGGCTCATAAAATAGTTTCTAATGTGCGTGAATTAGAAGGAGCCTTAAAAAGGTTGGTGGCACATTCTCAATTAGTCGGAAGACCAGTTTCACTTGATAGCGCTCATGATGTTTTACATGATTTACTTAGAGCAAATAATAGACGAGTAACTATAGAAGAAATACAAAAAAAAGTAGCAGAACATTTTAATATAAGGCTAAGTGATATGTCTTCTCCTAGAAGAGCAAGAGCTGTTGCTAGGCCTAGGCAAATAGCAATGTATCTTGCTAAACAACTTACTTCTAGGTCTCTGCCAGAAATAGGAAGAACATTTGGTGGGAGAGATCATACTACTGTAATGCATGCAGTAAGTAGGATAGAAGCTCTTAAGTTAGAGGATAATATAATAGCTGATGACTTAGAATTATTAAAAAGAAATCTAGAAGCTTAAAAAGTATTATATTAGCTATAATTACTAGAATTTATATTAATTTTCATATAGAATGTATTTTTAATACTCATAATTTTATAAACAATTTATAAGCTATATTGCTTTATATAAATACAAAAATAGTATATGCTTCTACTTATAGAGGAAGGGTTTAAAGATGAAGTTTTCTATTGATAGAGCAGCATTGCTTATAGCTTTACAGCATGTTCATTCTGTGGTTGAAAGAAGAAATACAATTCCAATTTTATCAAATGTTTTAATTGAAGCCAAAGAAGATGGTGTATATTTGACTGCGACCGATATGGATATAGCAGTAATTGAAAAAGTAGATCTAGATAAATCAGAAGTCATACAATTAGGCACAGTAACTACTTCGGCACAAATGTTATATGATATTGTTAGAAAGCTTCCAGACAATATAAAAGTTGAATTTCTATCTGAAAAAAATGAGAGACTAGGTATAAAAGCTTCGAGCTCTTCGTTTGCATTAAATTGTTTACCTTCAGAAGATTTTCCTTCTATTTCTCAAGAAGATTTTAAGTATTCTTTTAACATTGATTCTATAGCTTTAATTAGGCTTTTAGATAAAACATCTTTTGCTATGTCATTAGAAGAAACAAGATATTATTTAAATGGAATTTATCTTCATGCGATAAAAGAAGATAATATCCATAAACTCAGGACCGTAGCAACAGATGGTCATCGACTCTCAAGAGTCGATATGAATTTACCAGAAGGAGCCGATGGAATACCTGGAGTAATTATTCCACGTAAAACAATTCTGGAAATAAGAAAAATTCTAGAAGATCATACCGGAAATATAAATTTATCTTTAAGCGAAACCAAAATCAGGTTATCTTTTAATAATGTTATTTTAACATCTAAACTATTGGATGGAACATTTCCTGATTATTCTAGGGTAATTCCAGAACAAAACGATAAATTAGTAACAATTTCAAATCAATCAATATCTGAGGCAGTAGATAGAGTTTCTACAGTTTCAACAGATAAAACTAGAGCAATTAAAATTAATATAAATAAGGGAAATTTAGTAATTTCAGCTACTAATCCTGATAAAGGAAGTGCAAGTGAGTATGTAGATGTTGTATATGACGGTGATGAGGTAGAGATAGGTTTTAATTCTAAATATGTACTAGATGTGGCTCGGCAAATAAAAGGTAATGAAATTATAATAAAATTATCTGATTCTGTTTCTCCAACTCTTGTATATGATAAAGATGATAAAGAGGTTTTATTTGTTTTAATGCCTATGAGAGTATAAAAATAATTGTCTGAGTTACAAGGCATTAATAATAAATTAGAAAAAACAAATGCTAACCAAGGATATGTTAATAATTATATTTTATCTTTGAAACTATCAAATTTTAGAAACTATCAATCTTATAAAGCAGAATTTCCAAATTGCCCTATTGCTTTGATAGGAAAAAATGGTGTTGGTAAAACTAATATTTTAGAGGCTATTTCTTTGATGCAGCCTGGCCGTGGTATAAGATCAGTTAGTTTAGAGGATATAGCTTATAAAAACTGTGGCAATTTCGGTATTCATATTAATTTAATAAAAGATGCAGAAAAACATGAAATTGGAAGTTCTTTAAATATAAATCACAGTAAAACAAGAAAAGTCAAAATAGATGGAAAATTTATTTCTCCTCTTACCCTTACGGAATATTTGGGTGTTATTTCTTTAACTCCCTTAATGGATAAGCTCTTTATTGAAGGGGCCTCCAATAGAAGAAAATTTATTGATAAAATTACATGGATATTTTTCAGCACTCATGCCAAAAACATTAAATTATATGAAAAATTGATTAGAGAGAGGAATAATTTACTTAAAGATAATATTTTAGATAAAACTTGGTTTGATAATATAGAAAAACAGATTGTTAAATATGGAAGTAATATTATTTCTGATAGGCTTAAAGTAATAAAATTATTAAATAATGAAATAAATACTAATAGTAGTAATTTTCCAAAAGCAGATATGGTTGTTAAAGGAGAGATAGAAAGTAAATTTAATAACTCATCTGATTTAGATTTATTTAAAGATTCTTTTTTAAGAGATTTATTTGATACTAGGAGTAAAGATAGCTTTAGAGGGATTACAAGTATAGGGCCCCATAGAGCAGAATTAGAAGTCAGGTATCAAGAAAAAGAAATATTGGCAAACTTATGTTCTACGGGAGAACAAAAATCTTTATTAATTTCTATTATATTAGCGGTTGCAAAATGTTATAAAAATTATTGTAATTTATCACCAATATTACTCTTAGACGAGGTTTTTGCACACTTAGATAATAATAAAAAAGAAAGTCTATCTGAAGAGATCAAAAACCTTAATGTTCAAGCATTTATGTCTGGTACAGAAGAGAGTGATTTTATGACATTTAATGAAAATTCATATATAATAAACTTAGATAATTCAAATAATAGGAGAATTCATGAGCACTGATAATAATGAGAAAAATAATGGTCTATATGATGAAGATTCTATTAAGGTTTTAAAAGGATTAGATGCTGTTCGTAAAAGACCAGGAATGTATATAGGAGATACAGATGATGGAACAGGTCTCCATCATATGGTTTTTGAAGTAGTAGATAATTCTATAGATGAAGCACTTGCTGGTCATTGTGATCAAATAGATATAAGCATGAATTCTGATGGTTCAATATCAGTCGTAGATAATGGAAGAGGTATACCTACGGGTA